>Ga0268262_10000557_pt1 | contig 48929 bp, 40 predicted proteins | sample TergutNc150P3_FD_190354 | JGI IMG/M metagenome (GOLD analysis project Ga0268262, IMG submission 190354) | Nasutitermes corniger P3 segment gut microbial community from laboratory colony in Florida, USA - Nc150 P3 (SPAdes) (version 2) | ecosystem: Host-associated > Arthropoda: Insects >... | reverse complement strand
TAAATGATGATTTACCGCTCTGTTTACAGCAATCATAGCATCAAGTGAGGACAGCGTAGCGGCGAGGGTATCCTGTTGTTCTCTTGGGGGTAATGGCAATGGCATATTACTGAACATTTGAGCGTTGATATTTCCGCGTGTACTTCCTGTATTGAATGACGACACCCAGTCATAATAGTCCTTAGATTGGCAATAATATTTGACATACAATGGATTAACCTTTTTAGGGTCAATGCTGAATTTGATGAGAAAGCCTGCATAAACGAAACTTCTGTCTGTGCCGTCGTAAAAATAATTGCGTCCCGTACTTGCTCCAGTTCGGGCAAATACAATGTCGTTTGGCGCGAGATAATACTTAGAGGCGTTGGGGTCGGCAACCGATTTCAGATCGTCAGAGTTTAATGTGCCGTCATTGTTTATATCAGTTATCCTTAGGTAGGTAGGCAAGTTTTCTGAATATGGTACAGCTGAAGCCGCAATCCCATAACTTCCATCGCCAATCGAAATATCAGACAAAGTCACGGTTTTACACTTAATACCCAATCGCCCACATCCCTTTACAGATTTCATTTTTCCTCATCTTCGTTGTCCTCATTCTCCACTAGTCCTTCTGCTTCCGCCAATTCGCGTAATTCCCGCAGCTTATTTGCAAGCAGCTCTTTCTGCGGCAAATGTGTCTGGTATTCGGCAATCATCGCAGGCGACATACTACGGCTCAGAGCGTATTCGACAACTTCATCGTCTTTCTTGGCGCACAATATTAATCCGACGCTTGGGTTTTCGTTTTGTTTTTTCACATCGCGGTCAAGTGCTTCAAGGTAAAAGTCAAGCTGCCCCAAATGTTCAGGCTTAAAACGGCCGATTTTCAATTCAATGGCCACCAGGCAGGAAAGTTCACGGTTGAAAACAGCAAATCAATGTTAAAATCTGTGTAACCGACTTGCACACGGTATTCCTCACCGACAAACGAAAAATTCCTGCCGAATTCAAGAATGAAATCCCGCAAATTAGCAATGATGGCTTTCCGCAGTTCTTTTTCTCTATGATGTTCGGGGACATCGAGAAATTCAAGCACATAACTATCACGCAATGCGGTCAATCCGGCATTTTTCGAGAGAAACATTTGATTTTTCCCGGTGTAAATCTTTGCTCGCTCATGTAGGCTGCTATCTATTTGCCGCTCCAATTCACGCTTGGAATAACTATTCTTTGATGAAAGTGACAGATAAAATTCTCGTTCCTCATCGCTTTTTGCTGCCATCATTATTATGATATTATTCGTCCAGCTAATTTCTCTCACCAGTGGCGAGAGTTTTTCATTTTTGACATAGGTTTCATAAAACTGCTTCATACGCCATATATTTTGGGGTGAGAATCCCTTTATTCCAACAAAGCGAGATTGGATAAACCGTGAAAACTTTTGTACAACAGATTTTCCCCAGCTATCAGCCGTCACCTTTTCACTGATATAGCGTCCAATTTTCCAATACATATCAATAAGCTCGCGGTTTACCGCACGAAAAGCATTCTCCTGGGAGCGTTCTATAATTGCGATTATTTCCTCAAATGCGGTCACGTTACTTGTTACTAATTTCTTACTGTCAGACTTCATACCCAATCGCCCCAAGTCTTTTGCGGATTTCGTCCTCAAGTTCATGCGAGCGTTTGAACATTTCAGAGAGCTCCCCCGTAAGCCGTGTCATTTTTTCTTCAAAAGGTTCGCCATCATCTTCTTGTTCCTCAATCCCTACATAACGCCCCGGCGTAAGAATATAATCCTGTTTGGCGATTTCCTCGGTTTTAACGGCAGCACAAAAGCCTTTTACGTCCTCAAGCGTACCGTCGTTAAATGCCTTGAAGGTGGCGGCTATTTTGGCGATGTCCTCGGTAGTCATTTCGCGCAGGCGACGGTTGACCATCGTTCCCATTTTGCGGGCATCAATGAACAGTGTTTTGCCTTTCTGTTTTTTGCTACGGCTGATAAACCAAAGTGAAACAGGTATCTGCGTAGTGTAAAACAACTGTGTAGGCATAGCTATAATGCCCTCGACAAGATCATCCTCTACGATTTTACGCCGTATATCTCCTTCACCGCCGCTCTGGGAAGAAAGCGAACCATTGGCAAGCACCATGCCGATTTTACCGTTAGGCGCAAGATGATAAATCATGTGTTGAAGCCATGCAAAGTTGGCATTGCCTGAAGGCGGCAAGCCATACTTCCACCGTTGATCGTTATTCAGCGAGCCGTCATTCCAGTCTGAAAGGTTGAACGGGGGGTTAGCTAGGATAAAGTTAGCTTTCAGCGTTGGATGTAAATCGTTATGAAACGTATCAGCATTATATCCACCGAGATCGGCTTCAATGCCGCGAATAGCAAGATTCATCAGCGCCATTTTGCGTGTTGTTGGGTTAGCGTCCTGTCCATAGACCGATAGGTTGTCAATATTACCAGAATGGTTGCGTACGAAGTCTGCACTTTGTACAAACATTCCGGCGCTTCCACAGCATGGATCATAGACACGTCCTTTGAACGGTTGAAGCACCTCAACAAGCGTTCGTACCACACAGGATGGCGTATAAAACTCTCCGGCGCGTTTGCCTTCTTGTTCGGCAAATTTGGCGAGGCAGTATTCGTATGTACGGCCCAGGATGTCCTTGTCCGTACCATGTTGTATCATCTGAATATTAGTGAATAGATCAACAACATTTCCTAGGCGGCGTTTGTCAAGGTCGCCGCGGGCGTAATTTTTCGGCAATATGTCTTTAAGCCGTTTGTTTTCTTTCTCAATCGCCCGCATAGCGTCATCAATGACCGTGCCGATTTCCTCTTTATGTGCGGATTCGCAAATGACGCTCCAGCGCGCCGATGGAGGCACGAAAAATACATTTACCTCGGCGTAGGCGTCCTTGTCTTCTACATCGTCATCATCGGCTTCCAGAGTGCGGTAACGCTCTTCGAACTTGTCCGAGATATATTTTAGGAAAATAAGCCCTAGAACAACGTGCTTATACTCTGCCGCATCCATATTGCCGCGCAGAATGTCTGCCGCCGCCCATATTTGCTGCTCGAAACCGATGCTTGCCGTGTTATTGCCGTTTGGTGTGCTCATAAGTTCTTTCTATATTATGCTATCACAAAGGCATAAATGAAGGAATCACGTATATGCTATATTTCATTGCAAATGAATATAACTCAAAACCAACAGCCAGACATACAGTGCCTAAGCAATTATAGTAATTATGCCATGAAAACCCGTCAAATTTATCTAAAATCTCTAAACACCCATTTCCTTTTTACTTTACACACTAGCCCAGGTGCAGGCTGCTATAAATAAAACCTATATGAAAGCGACTCAGGCTCCAATGGAAATAGAGCCAAAGCTGACAGCTTGGATGATGTAGGCTGCAGACCGACTTATCGTCATCCGTGACAAATTTTACACCATTGTATATTCTATTTCTACAGTTTACTCGGAAAATAGGTCGGTATGTTAACAAGGCCTCTCGCAAGGGTTGTGCCACAAAATGACGCCGTATGGCAGCGAAAAAGGAGGGTGCGCCCTCCTTTTTTTTAAGTACAAGGGGAACCAAAATGCCGCGGTAAAGCTTCTGCTGGTTCCATATTCGATCCCCTTTGATTCTACTCCTCTTGCCCTTCTTTTCTTTCTGGTATATATGGAATGATTCCCTTTTTAAATGCTTGCTCTTGTACTTCCAGCGGCATATCACGGATATCAACTAAAAACCCGTTTACCTGTACAGTCCAAATCATTGGATTATCTTCTATATGTTCCGGCAACAGCCATTCGGAATGGAAAAAATCAATCTTAAACATTTTCTTTATTTCAGCCGCTTTACCGCTGGCTGTACTGGAAGAAACGCCAAAAGGGGCAACAAGCTCGTTGGCCGTCAAATGGATTTTCTGCGTCTTGTCAAAAATAAAATTGTTCGAGCCTATGGCATACACTATTCCGGCAGCCCATGTATTAGCGCGCCCTGAAAGCAATGGCGATAGACGCTTGCGGCAGAGTTTTTCCAACAAACCCAAGCATAACCTTTTATAGTCGTCATTAAGTTTTTTATCGCAAAATTCAACGATCATTGCAGTAATTTCATTGTATTTGCCTTGCATCTCTTTTGGAATCGCCATAGTTATATCCCCTTTACCGATTTGTATGTTCAGTATAAATAGAAAACAGATGAGTGAAAAGGGCGTTCGTAACAGATTACCTCACCGTAAACCCCAAGGCCTTGTATCCTTTCAGCCGTCTTCCGTACATCCTTGCCAACACAGGCACTTTTTCATCGACATAATCATAAACCTGTATTTCCTTTTTTCCGTAAGAGACGCGGTTAAGGCGTCCGGTATATTAAACTAACATTCCTTTCCACGAAAATGGAAAAACCAGAAACAGGGTATCAAGACTTGGTAAATCGAAACCTTCCCCAAGATATTACCTGTAGCAAGGATAAGCTTGTGTTCATTCGATTGACAAAAATATAATCGCAATTAAAGCATATAAAAAGGTTGGATTCAAATATAATAAAACCATTAAAATTCCGGATGAAAATGGGTTCGAATATATAATGGAAATATCGAAGAATGAAATCAAATAATACTTGACAAAATTAAATATTAATGGTAATACATATTATGTTATTTAATGAAGAACTTTATCGAGATGATAAAAATTTACTTGATTTTAATAAAAATAAAATAATATTACGAAATGCAGTTAGGGCAATAATATTAAAAGAAAATAATATTTTAATGGTATTTTTGGGAAAAACAAATGAATATAAATTCCCTGGTGGAGGGGTTGAAGAAAATGAGACAATAGAAGAAGCAATTAAAAGGGAAGTATTAGAAGAAGTCGGATGTAACGTAATTAAAATTGTTAAGAAAATAGGCATATTAACTGAATATGGAATTGCAAAGGAAGGTAAGGGCAATATATTTAAAATGATTTCCGAATATTATTCTGTAAATATTGACAATAATCAAATCGATCAAAAACTTGATAATTATGAAAAGGAATTGTTATTTAAGCCTTGTTGGATAGAAATTGAGAAAGCATATAAATCAAATAAAAAAATAATAGACGATAAATGTAATTCAACACCCTGGATAAAAAGAGAAACAAGAGTATTGGAAATAATAAAAGAAGATATTAAAAATGAAAGGGTAATTAATGAATAAAAAAGTTGTTGTTTTGGTTTTAGCTTTTGGATTATTTGGAATAAATATATACTCCCAAGAAAATGATGAACAAAATTGGTTTCAAAGACATTTTAGCAATAGGGTATATTTAGGGTATTATTCTTCATATTTTGATGATAATATTAGAACATTACAAAGTGGGTATGATGCTGTATTGAAATTAATAAACATTACTCCCGGTTTTAATTTACTGGATATTGGTATTGGCTTGAATGGATTGTTGGCATTTGATATGGTAAATGAAATTCAGACAGACAATTTTGGACATGAAAGACCGAAAAATGGAAGAACAACAGTTGGGTTTGAACTAAATTGGAATGTAAGAATTTACGTTATACCTATTCACAAAATAAATTCAAGGATATTTATTGAAGGTTGTGGAATGAGTTTGGTTGTTTATTCAAGGAAATTTCCCGAAACTGGAACTAATGTAAACATTGGAACAAATCTTGGGTTGGGAATGGAATATCCAATAAATAATTTCAAGGGATATACGGCATTAAAATGGTTTCATTCCTCAAATGGAGATGTTTATGAAAATAATCCAGCATTAAATACTGTTGGAATAATAATGGGTCTACAATTTTAGTGAAAAGATACTTTAATCAATTAAAAATAGGATTCTCTTTATGCGGTTTTTTGGCATTTATATTACAAGAATTACCTTATTTGCCGTGGCTAATATCGCCACCCATAGATAACCCGCTTGCAAACAATAATCCTGCAAATATTTTTTTTGGAGTTTTAGAACAGGCTGGAGGTATTTTGACAGTATCATTATTGATACTTATTGTGCGGAAAGAAACTGTAAAAATAGTATTTAGAAACATTTTCTTAATTATCGCAGTTATGTGTTTGGCTGCTTATTATGTATGTTGGATTTGTTATTTCAATGGTATTACAAATGGATGGTTAATAGTTATTGGTTTATCCGCAATAGTGCCAATTTATTATTTTTTTGTTTCATTATGGTTAAAAAATAATTTTGTGATTATTTCAAGTATATTATTTTTTATTGGGCATACAGGCTCAAATATTATAAATTTTTTATGAAATAAAATATTTAGTAATCAACTTGAGAATCAATTTGGCAGGAAGATTGTCAGTTCAAAACTCGCTCAACACCTCCATCATAGCCCTGCGATTCTTGTATTGAAATCTAAAATCCTCAACCAGATCTGATGCGGCTTTTCTGCCGCCTTTGATCTTGGACATTTTCTTCAATAATGAGACTATGTGTTCATAGCAGCCCCTTCCGGTATTTGTAGCGTATGGAACAATGACTTTTTTAAACATCTCCAGGGTTTTTTCAGGGTAATCGGACGAAAATACCTTGTAATACCTTTCAAGGGTATCCATGTAAAGATGCTTTTCAACATAATTCAAGAGGCGCTCAATTTCATTCTCCGCCAGCAGAAATTCCGCCGCAGAATCGCTGAAACCTTTTTCGCCGCTGTAACGTAAGAAAAGTTTCTCCCGTTCATCGGCCCATTCGGTAGGGCTAAAGGTTTCTTTGTAGATTTGATAGCGTTCTTTGCTAAAATATTCTTCTATAAATCTGTATGACAGTTTTCGTACAGTGGGTATGTCTTTTTCTTTTTGGGCAATATCCAGAAGCAATCCAAGCCATGTGTCGTCAAAATACTTTTCCGGGTCTTTCTCCTGGGCATTGATGAAATCGTTTATGAGTTTTTTCGCCGTCTTGAAATCCAGTTTTTCAATTTTTTCCTTTACTACTTCCAGACGGAAAGATTCTATCTGCATATTTTCCTTGATAAGATCCCAGGCTTTCTTCTTCTGACCGAGACGCCGGTAAAAGTCAATTTTCCGCTGCAGAATGTTTTCAACTTCATAGGAACTCTTGTCTTTTATATTGGCAAGTAATTTGTCCTGCAGGGCAATGAACGCATCGGGGTCAACTGTTACCGCAAGGTTCTCAAATAGCTGCTGAAAACCATAATGAAAATCGGTTTTTTCATATTTTTTCTTCTTCATCTCCGTCAAACAGTATTTGAACAATTCTTTTTTATCGATGTGCTCTGTCGTGTCGTTTATGATGTCAAAAGGAACGGATTGGTATTCGAGAGAAAAATTCAGTGAAACGTCTTCCCCAACGTTGTACAGCCACTGGGAGTATTCTTCAATAACAGCTTTGCAGATAAGTACCGCTTCATCGTATTGTTTCAAACTTACACAATTTGTGGCTTTGTCAATCCATTGATCCAAAACGTCAATATTGAGACACTCCTCAAGGTAATAATCATTTTCATCATTGGGTACAGACGCTAGGGCCATCCGTATGAGCCTTGAGTATTTATTGCCTTTTACGTTCCTTGCGTTTGCTGAGAATTCGAGCAGAATTGCATTGTTAAGCTCGGTATTGTATTTTGCCTGAGTGATGATAAATTCGCGGAGCTTTTCTACAGGGACATTTCCGATAAAATCTTCAAGCCGCAGGCCTTCGGTATTTTCTTCCTTTTCGCCTGCCGCTATTTTTTTTGCAATGGCTTCCTCGATCATAGAGATGTGCTTGCAGGGGTAATAATCGCTGGGGCAGGAACAGGAAAATTTGACGGTTTTCTTCCCGTCTGTGGTTATTTTTATAGTGTAAACGCCGTAATTGCCCTGATACTTGGCTTTCCATTGGTTTTCCGCTGTTTTGCGAAGCTCAACAATACCTGTACCATACATAAATAAAGTATATACAAGAGCCGAAAGGAATAAAAGCTGTCCCCTATCATAAACCTTTATTTCGTATGCCAAATCCAGAATTAACAGCCACAATCCTAATTGTCCGCGAAATAAAAATACTTGCCTCGCATAACGGATAAAGTCTTGGCAACAGCGCCGGGAGTCTCCGGGGCTGGCTTATAGAGGGGCCAAAATGGTGCGGAGAAACTGGTCATTTTATCGAATGTTTCAGGCAATACTCCGAATGGTTGTCGAACAAGTCTACCACTTTTTTACGGCGAGTGAAAATTTATAAGAAAGTAGCTTAGTGAATCTGGCCTTTTTATTTTCGGACAAACTCTAAGAGTAAACAATCTCAGGCGACTTCAGCACGCCCTGTGGCCAGAACTGGTACTCGTAAGACCAGTTTGCGCCTGCTGTACGCCATGAGTTGGGCCCCCACCAGAATCTGGGATTCCTTTCCACACAGTGCAGTTGGCCGAAGGTGTTGATGCGGCTTCCGAAGTAAACAAGGTCGATCTTATGTCTGCCCTTTCCGGCGGGTATTTCCATTTCGTATGGTGAATAAACCAAAGGCCCGTAATCTTTTCCGTCCACCTTCACTTTTAAGAGATGCCCACGGTATTGGGAGGCCCTCAGCGTAAATTTGTCAGCAGGGATATCCGCCTCCAGATGATAGATCAGGTTGCCGCCGTAGAAGGGCAGACCCTGACGGCTAATGTCGCCGAAGCCCAGGCTGCGTACCGGCCTGGTAATAACGCAGGAAGAGCCAGCGACATTCACGCCGAAATCGCCCAAAAGGTACATGGCCTCAACGTCAACTTTGCGTCCATAGGGGAAACTCACTTCCAGAACGTTGGCTCCCGCCTTGATTGCAGGCAGGCTGACTTTGCCGATGCACTTGTCAACATACCAGCCCTTGACCGCGCCCGCCGCCCCGCCGTTAAGCGCAACTCTGGAAGACGCGGCGTTTTCCAGGGCAAGCTCCGCTCCGGTTACGGCAATTTCACTTTCAAAGCTAAACCGCAGTCTTAGAGTAAAGGGAGTGCTGGCGTCGCGCTCAACCCAGGGCTGTGCCCAGGCGTCCCCGCGGGTCGGCCATTTCAGCTCGGCTCTAAGTTTATTATCAAGCCTGAGTATTTCTTCCTTTGTCCTCCACTCGCCTGAATCCAGCGCGTACTCGGCCATGTCAAGAAGCAGCACATTCGGCTCTTCCAGCGTAATCGGCACAGGGCCATTCCTAAATTCCTCACGCCATAGAACCGAAGGTAGAGCACGCGGAGTACGCAGAGGAAAACTCTCAGTATCATTATTCGATTTCCTCTGCGAGCTCTGCGCCTTTGCGTGATTATTTGTTAAGTATTCAGTGCTTGTTATCGGTTTATCGAGCCGGAAAAGCAGACTGTCGTGTTCGTAGAATTGCCGGATGATGGTTGTCCAGCCGTCTTGCCGGTTTGCTTGTATTGAAGAAATTTCTCCGCTTGTCGTGTCGTAAAGGGCGGCGTCCCATTCGCCTTTTACACGCAGCCGGATAACATCGCCTTTTGGAAGATCGGGATTTGCCGGGCTTTCTCCGTGTGCGACGAAAAGCCAGCGGACGCTGTCCTCCTCTTCGCGGAGCTGGTAAAGGAGTTCACCTGTCCGCGCGCCTGAATTGTCCCGTATTTCCAGCTCTCTTATGCCTTCCAGAGCCGTGAGTATGGGCAGGCGCTCAAAGGCGATTTTTTCAGAGGCCTCCCAGAGTTTTTTTCCGTCCTCATTGGGAAGCGCGTCGATATACTTTGGAGCTTCACCCAGGAAGATGAGCCTGCCTCCCGCTTTCTTAAATTTTTCCAGGCGTTCAAGTGTACTTTTCCTCATCGTCTCAAGCGCCGGAACAACGACGGCATCGTACTTCATTTCTCCAACGGGGAAGCCATCTCCGCTAAAGTCTTCAAGTTTGCAATACAATGGCAAAGTTGATTCGCAGATGTAGTCAAAGTCGATAAGGCCCTTGAGGAGCCAGTCGCAGAGGCGCAGGAATTTTTCGTCCATCTCTTTCCGGATGGCGGCTGTGTTTTCTTTTGTACCCCAGTGGAGCCAGTAGCTTTCGATGGGATGGATGACCCCAAGGCGGCAGATCGGCTTGCCCTTGGTCAAAACAGACGCGACACGGGCGAAATGATTTTCCACATAGGGGTATTCCTCGAACCACGGGGACTGATAATTGAAAGAGGAAGGATAATCGCGTTTTGCCTCGCCGTTCATGGAAACCCAGGAAAGATGCGGCGCGCGTACTGTAACGCCTAACGCTGCCTGCCAATCCCCCTGGAGTTTGTGTCCGCGGAAATCGAAATTCCAGTTGGTAACACCGTATAATTCTGACAAGGTACCGGAAACGCCCATCTGTCTGGCCGCGGACTGCGCCTGTTTGGCGGTTGTGTATTCGCGCCTGTCGCAGAGCATGTCGATACCCGGTAACTGGAAAGAACGGTAGGAGCGCATCGCGTCACCGAGGGCGGCGGTCTGGCTTTCAAGAGTCTGTTCTTCCATCATGTGGCCGGTGAGCATGATGCCGTGTTCTTTGCACCAGAGACCGCACTGATCCGCGAAGGCCTTGGTAAAGCGCTCGGCTATGTGATCATGGTAATGATAGCGGATTGCAGAAACTCTGCCTTCGGGAAGATCCCAAAGAAGCTCCGGAAGAGCGCCGATAAGGCTTTCCCCGTTATACGCTGCCTTAAAAGTTTCTTCGATGTCAAAAGTCCAGGGGAGCGTAATATCTTTTTCTTCCCTGGCAAAGTTCAAGTTTCCCATTCGGGTAAATTGCGGTTCATCGGTAAAGATGGCGGGAATGACGCCGCCGAAATCTTTTCCAAAGAGTTTTCCATAAACGCTATGAGTAACGCGGATAAATTCCTGAATGCTGGCCGTATCCAAAGTGTTCACATAGGTTTGATTGTTAAACCAGGGCGAGGGAAGGGCAGTCTCTGCGTATGCGTAGAGCTTGAAACCGGACGCGGAATCTTTTTCACCGATAAGGGAATAGTTTTCCAGATCGCCGTTTTTATCCAGCACGACATCGAAGCAGGCAATAAGCTCTCCGTTTTCGCATCTGCCCGCGTCAGCCCGGTGGTGCTTTTCAGGCGCGTTCACCGCCGCCGAGCCGTAGGGCGTGCGGGTTAAAAGCAGATGGCGAATCCTGTACCTGGGATCTTTGGTAACGATGCCTCCGGCGGCGCCGGAAGGCCAGCGGTCTTCATCGTAGAGCCAGGCAAGCATTTTTTCTTTCCGGGCTTTTTCAACGCAGGCGGCAACTATGTCCATGTATTCATCGCTTAGGTATTCTGTGGCCATGCCGGTTCTGACATGCATGTGAAAACCGCCCAAGCCCATTTTTTTGAACTGCTCTATCTGCCAGACCAATTCATCTTTGTCAAGTTTGTTGTTCCATGCCCAAAAAGGCGTGGCCCTGTATTCGCTGGTTGGATTTTTAAAATCATCGGGGGTTAATTTCTGGTTACGTTTCGGGTACAGCATTTGAAATGCTAACCTTTAATGCCGCTTGGAGCAATACCCTTTTCATGATAGTATGAGTTAATAATATGATGAAACCTTATTTTAACGCGGAAGAAGCCGCCGCCTTGTATTCCGGCGGAAAAATAGAGAAAACGCTTGAGCTAATTGCCAACCGTTACATCGGAGCCAATCCCCCGCACGAGTATATTGCCCGTCCTTTCTTTAACAATGAAATCAAGCGCGGAAAAGATTACCGCTATACGGCTGACTTTGCCAGAATATTTCCGGGCGCGCCTAACGGAAGCTATGTGTACGCCTGGGGAAAATATTTGGCCGGTGAAGACGGAGAACTCAAGTTCACCCTTATTCCCAGCGGGCCGGTGAAAATCTGGATGAACAATGCGCTGGTCTATGGAACCGATGTCGTGGCGGAGCGTTACGAGCATACGCCTGAGTCAATCGCCCTGCCGCTTAAAAAGGGCTGGAACCACCTGGTACTGCGCTTTACCCGTACCAAAGCAGGCTTCGGAGGAGAGTTCGGCACCTGGCTTGGCAAGCTGAGTTACTACTTTTTCCGGGGCATGGAACGTCCGGAATTGCCCGGCCTGTTAATCGAAGGCTTTGACTATACACCGCCGCTTGTCGAAACCATCACGGATCTTTCGCCGGAATTTCTGGCCCTGCTCTGCCTGCCTTTGCCGGCCTGGACTGATAATGAATACATACGGGGCGTCTTTGGCAGGATTTTCAGCGATTCCCAAACTGGGGACATGGCTATTGCACGAACCGTAATCAATTTAGAGGACACTGTTAAAGAGAAAAGCCGATGCAGCATTGGCGGAACACAAAGCGGTAATAGCGCTTTTTTCCTGGGAAAAGAACTCGTCTATTCGTGCAAGGAAGCTGGCCCCTTTCAATTTGAATGTAAGCTTGAGGCTGGACGCAATGACTTTTCGGTAGTTTCCGAGTGTCCCGCTATCGAACCGCCGACCTATGGTCGGACGGTTCGCGGGCAGTGCTGGAATTTTTTCATAGAAGTAACGCCGGAAAAAGACATTCCCCTCAGCATGGAAAATCCCTTCTTTTCATCCTCATCGCCTGAGCTTCCCTGGGCCTTCGCCGGGCCTTTCCGAAAAACCACGACTGCCGCGCTTACCGGATCGTTTGACCGTGAGCAGCTAGTGGGCGTTGAAGGGGAGCGGACTTGGTGGCGGCTTGATAAGCCGGCCTGCTTCGTAAGGCTTTACAACGATAATCCCCTTTACGGCCACTGGAATTATCCCCTGGGTGTTACTCTCTACGGCCTGATTGAGACCGCTAGGCTTTTTAAGCGGAATGATCGTCAGGCCGCCGGGGCCGCTATCGGAAGTTATGTGTACTCCCACGCGGCGCAATCGATCCGTACTTTGGACTATGCCCTCTTTGACAAGGAACATTTCGGCGGCGCTACCGCCGTACACCATCTGCTCACTTCCATTGACAGCCTGGACGACTGCGGCTCCTTTGGCTCGTTGGTTTTGGAACTTGCCAAAGATGCGGACAGCGGCGCGCTTCCCGCTGAATTCAGCGCAGCGGCGGATTACACCGCCGACCACATTATCAACAAGCAGGATCGAATGCCTGAGGGTTGTTTTTACAGACGGCAGATGATGCACCATTTCCATAACGAAACCCTATGGGCGGACGACCTTTACATGAGCGTTCCCTTCCTCTGCCGTTACGCGGCATACAAAAAAGACCCTGCAATTCTTGATCTTGCCGCCCTGCAATTTGAGGGCTTCAAGAAGTATCTCTTTATGGAAGATAAAAACCTTATGGCGCATGTATTTGATCTTAAGCGGAACATGAACACGGGAATCCCCTGGGGCCGGGGAAACGGCTGGGCTATCTTCTCACTCACTGAACTGCTCATGGCGCTTCCGAAAGATCATCCGCGCCGTGAATTCCTCTTGGGTTTTTTCAGGCGGCACGCCGCTGGCGTTCTCGCCCGCCAGGACGAGGACGGAATGTGGCATCAGGTGCTGGACATGCCAAGCGCTTATCAGGAGGCATCCTGCACGGCCATGTTCATCTGCGCTTTTTGCCGAGGCATCCGTTACGGCTGGTTTGACGGCAGCGAGGCCGATTACCGCAACGCGGCGGAAAAAGCCTGGCGCGCTCTTGAAAACTATTCAATAGATAAAAGCGGCGCTGTTCACGGCGTGTGCAGAGGCTCCGAGTTCGCGTTCAATCCCCGTTACTACGCCGAGCATCTCTTGCCCAGACTTAACGACACTCACGGCATCGGCATTGTGCTTCTTGCCGGGGTGGAGCTGCTTAAGCTGCGCGAAAAAACTTGACAACTGAACCATTAGATGTAAAATAGAAAAGTCAAAGCGAGGGTGAAAATTTTGCATGCTGTTTTGGATGAACTAAGAAAGATAGGCATTATTCCTGTTATAAAAATTGATGACGCCGAAAAGGCAGTCCCACTGGCAAAGGCGCTTATTTCAGGCGGCATTCCCTGCGCGGAAATAACCTTTAGAACGGCCCAGGGAGAAAAGGCAATCGCGGCGATAAACAAAGAAGCGCCGGGCATACTGCTTGGGGCGGGCACTGTTTTAACAGTTGATCAGGTTGATAAGGCAATCGCGGCTGGGGCGAAGTTCATTGTCAGCCCGGGCTTTAACCCCAAAGTGGTTGCCCATTGCATAGAAAAAGGCATCCCCGTCACCCCCGGCTGTTCCAATCCGTCAGACATTGAGATGGCTTTGGAAATGGGGCTGGATGTTGTCAAATTTTTCCCCGCCGAGCAAAGCGGTGGGCTTGAGTATATAAAAGCAATAGCCGCCCCTTATAACACCGTGTCGTTTATTCCCACAGGCGGCATAAACGCTCAGAACATCGGCAAATATATCGCCTACGAAAAAGTGCTTGCCTGCGGCGGCTCCTGGATGGTAAACGCCGATCTTATCAATTCAGGAAACTTTGAAAAGATCTCCGCGCTATGTAAAGAAGCCCTCATGAGTCTTTTGAGTTTTCAGATGGTTCATGTAGGACTCAATTTGGAAAACGAAGAAGCCGCCTTAAAAGCCGCGAACAGTTTTTCCGCTTTGTTTGGTTTTCAAAGCGTAGTGGGAAACAGCTCTATATTTGCAAGTGACGGCCTTGAGATTATGAAGTCCCCAGGTTACGGCAAAAACGGACACATCGCGATTGCAACAAACAGCGTGTTAAGGGCAATGGCTTATTTCCAGCGGGCGGGAATTGAGTTCAAAAGCGAAAGCGTAAAAACCGACAGCAAAGGAACTCCAACCGTGGCGTACTTCAAGGATGAGATAGGCGGTTTTGCCGTTCATTTGGTAAATAAAAAGCAAGGATGATAAAGTGGGCAAAGTTGTAACGTTCGGTGAAATTATGCTGCGACTCGCGCCTGAAGGCCGCTGCCGTTTTATTCAAACAGCGAGTTACGGCGCTACTTACGGCGGGGGCGAGGCGAATGTGGCAGTATCCCTTGCTAACTTCGGCGTGGACGCCGCATTTGTAACAAAACTCCCCAAACACGAAATAGGCCAAGCCGCGGTAAACACGCTCAGGCAGTTCGGCGTAGATACCTCCAGCATTGTCCGGGGTGGCAACAGGGTTGGAATTTACTTTCTTGAAAAGGGAGCGTCGCAGAGGCCATCCAAAGTAATTTACGACCGCGCTCATTCGGCAATAGCGGAAGCGGAGCAAAAAGACTTTGACTGGAAGCGCATTTTCGAGGGGGCTTCCTGGTTCCATTTTACAGGCATCAGCCCTGCAATTTCGGACAACGCTGCCGCCATTACCGCGGACGCCTGCAAAGCCGCCAAAGAGGCCGGACTTACAGTGTCCTGCGATCTTAATTACCGGAAAAATCTTTGGCCGCGTGAGAAAGCGGGAACGGTGATGTCCGGCTTGATGCAGTATGTGGATATTTGCATCGCCAACGAGGAAGACGCTTCGGATGTTTTTGGGATTCACGCCGAAGATACGGATGTTTCTTCAGGAAAAATAAGCCATGCCGGTTACGAGAATGTCGCCAAAGCGTTAACGCAGAGATTCAATTTTAAGCAGGTTGCCATTACCCTGAGGGAATCCATTTCAGCGGACGATAACAACTGGGGTGCTATGCTTTATTCAGACGGCAAGGCGTATTTTTCAAAAAAGTACGCAATTCACATTGTAGACCGCGTTGGAGGCGGCGACAGCTTTGGCGCCGGTCTTATTTACGGAATGCTGCAAAAAATGCCCCTGCAAGAAAGCCTGGAATTTGCCGTAGCCGCAAGCTGTTTAAAACACTCCATCGAAGGGGACTTTAATCAGGTTTCGACAGACGAAGTAAAAAAGCTTGCCTCTGGCGACGCCTCCGGGAGAGTACAGCGCTAAATTATCGCGCTTAATTTTTTTGTTTGGAGAGAAAATCATGATGCTTGAAAAACGTTATGCGGAACATCCTGTCGACGTAAAATGCTACGAAACAAGAGAACTGCGGGAGCATTTTCTTTTTGACAAGGTTTTTATCAATGATGAAATAAGCCTTTGTTACACCCACAGCGACCGCGTGGTTTTTGGCGGGGCCTTTCCAATTAAAAAGAAACTGCGCCTTGAAGGCGGCAAAGACTTTGGGAGCGATGTCTTTCTTGACAGGCGCGAAATCGGGATCATCTGCATTTCAGGCGAAGGCGTCATCACCGCCGACAAAACCGAATTCAAAATGAAGAAGGGGGACGGTCTTTACATCGGCAAAGGAACAAAGGATGTAATTTTTTCCGCCGCTGATAAAAAAAATTCGCCAAAGTTTTACCTTGCCAGCGCCCCGGCCCATGTTACTTTCCCAACGGTTCATATTCCCATTGAGAAAGCCAACCCGCGAAAGCTTGGCGAGGCTTCGACTGTGAACGTGCGCACGATTTATCAGTATGTGCATCCGGCGGTTTGCCAAAGCTGCCAGCTTGTGATGGGCATGACCGTGCTGGAAGAGGGCTCCGTGTGGAACACCATGCCCTGCCACACCCACGAGCGCCGCATGGAAGTGTACCTTTACTTTGACATGAGGCCTAACGCGGCGGTGTTCCACCTCCACGGTCATCCTGACGAGACCCGTCATATTGTAATGAACAATGAACAGGCGGTGATTTCTCCCTCATGGTCAATTCATTCAGGAGTTGGAACAGCCGCCTATACGTTTATTTGGGCTATGGCCGGTGAAAACCAGACCTTTGACGACATGGACACTCTGGTTACAACGGAGCTTAGGTAGGGGGCTTGTATCAACACCATAAGCTTAAGAAAGAAACTATTTCAAAAGACCTCACGCAGAGTTCGCGGAGGCGCGGAGAACGGCGCGTTATTACATAATTTTGGGTCTACTACTATGCTTTTTTTTATTTTTATGATAAAAGATGATAAACATGAAAGAAGAATCTGACTTTCTCATTTTTTATGGTTCTTTGCGTCCTTTGCGCCTCTGCGTGATGAAATTCAAAAGAATTCTTTTTAAATTTGTAATGGAGGGTTTGTATGGGTATTATTGATTTGTTCAGACTTGACGGAAAAACAGCCATTGTTACAGGCTGCAGCCGCGGGCTGGGACAGGGAATGTCAGTGGGCCTTGCCCAGGCTGGGGCAAACATTTTCGGGGTTGACTATTTCCCGGACGCAGCGGAAACCAAAGAAAAGGTAGAAAAAGCCGGAGTTAAGTTCTCGTACTTTTCCGCCAATCTGCTTACCATTGAACCGGTAGAAAAAATTTTCGCCGAGGCTGTAAAAGCGTTCGGCCATGTGGACATTGTTGTCAACAACGCCGGGATTATCAAACGTAACGACGCGGTGGACTTTACCGAAGCCGAATGGGATGACGTGATCAACATCAACCTGAAGACGGTGTTCTTTATGTGTCAGGCTGCGGCGCGGCAGTTTATCAAACAGAATTCAGGCGGCAAGATCATCAACATCGCCTCCATGCTCTCCTATCAGGGAGGCATCCGGGTTCCGTCCTACACCGCCTCCAAGAGCGGGGTAAAAGGGATCACCATGCTCATGGCAAACGAATGGGCCAAACATAACATCAACACAAACGCAATCGCTCCCGGCTACATGGCTACCGACAATACTTCCGCTCTCCGCCAAGACCAGGAACGCAGCGCCGCCATACTGGATCGCATTCCCGCCGGACGCTGGGGTACTCCTGACGATGTAGCGGGTGCGGCGGTATTCCTTGCATCTCCGGCAGCTTCATACATTAACGGTTATACGTTGGCTGTAGACGGAGGATGGCTCGCGCGGTAATTGCGATTTACATAACCAACTGTCTCTGGCGTTCCATGACAGATTAATGATATACGATTAAATGCAAAGGCAGAATAACGCAATTGTATTAGAGTTGTTCGGGAATCAACAGAGTTCCCGAACAGCTCTAATGTATTTGGAGCTAATATGGAAACATTTTTGCAATGGTGGGGTGGAATAGGCTATTTAATTTCCAAAATTTTTATTGTTCGTTCAGAGTTTCTAGAAAACGGCAGAAACAGCCGCCTTATTGGCTGGTTTGCGTATTTGGTGGGAATGCCGGCATGGATTTTTTTATTGCTAAGCAGGCAAAACTGGATTGCCTCGGCAGTTGAAATAGCGGGGATTCCCTCGGTAATTCTGGGAATAGTTTTAACCTGGAAACAAAGCAATAATCCAAATAAATATATCGATGGGTCAATCAGGGTATTTATCGGACTGGTCATTTTATTGGGAGTAGTATCAAGTATTTATACGTTTGGCGGAATAAGAACCTTCTCTCAAGTTTTGGAAATATTGATCATATTTGGTATTCTTATAAGCAATTACTTACTGGCAAGAAAGAATCCGTTTGGGTGGCTTACGTTTACGCTGGGGCTTACAAGTACGAGTATTCTAATGTATATACAGGGTAAGATGGTATTGTGTGTTCAGCAGTTGGTTTCTTTAATACCTGTAATAATTGGATTTATAGTGTGTATGAAGAAAGCTAAAAAAAATGTCAATGTATGTGTCGTAGCTTTATTCGTGGCATTGTCTTTCTCGAATTGCGCGACAATACGCCAGAAAGATTTTTCCCAGTATAATTTTACATTGAAAGACACGGTATCTATATTTCTTATAGATAATAAAAAAGCCCCCTATTTTTGCATCCCTGTTCAGTACATGGGTGATTACCAAATTGCCAGGTTCGAATTTGACAAGGGCGATATACTAATTGGCGATTACGAAATTTTACTAAAAAGGGACGAGGTAAATATTTCTGTGTATCTAAACGAGGCGGCGGATGAGGACGGCGGTGGAATTGAGGGGTTTAACCTGGTCTATCTGGAAAATAACGGCAAGGTATCTGTCTCGAAAATGGCGGAACCACTAGCGGCTAAAAAAGAAAGCGATTATCAAAACCATTACTATATTTTTATTGAGAAACATTTAACAAATAAAGAGATGAAAAATATAGTCAGTGAATATGAAAAAGGTAATGTTAATTCTCAAATGTCTATTTGGTACGATCTCACCATTGATGGTGAGGAGCAAAACGGATCCGGAATGTTGGATAATTTTGAGCTCTATGACGGACCGGCTATTGATCTCGCCGGGGTTTTCCCTAATCTGAATTTTTTTAGGGCCAAATATCCAAAATGATACTCTGTCTTGACAGAGTATCTCCCGTGTGCTATAAAAGATAATCTTATTTAAGGAGACACCAATGAAAACTATAATTACCAATCAAACTTTAACTCTTAAGCGGACAAGGGCTTGAGCTGGTAAACATCCGTTGTATTTAACCAATTGATCTCCTGCCAATATATTAGTTGGTGAAATAATCCTTAGGGTATTTCCTCCTCAGCTATTGTCCAGTAAATTCTGTACAAATTCCAACAGGGGGAAATTATGTCTTCTTCATATAAGAAGTTAAAAAAGTTTTTGTCGTTTTATAAGCCTTATCGCCTGCTCTTAACGGCGGATATTGTCTGCGCTTCAATTACCGTGCTTGCCTCGCTTGCTTTACCGCTTTGCATACGCTACCTCACCGTTAATGGGCCGGAGCTTCCGCCCGCGGAGGCGTCTCTTCTCGTTTTCCGTACCGTGTTAGTCATGCTCGCTTTAATTATTGTTCAGGTTTTCTGCGGAATCTTTTATGACTACAAGGGACACGCAATGGGAGCAATGATGGAGCGCGACATGAGAAACGAGCTTTTCAGGCACATTCAGCGCCTCCCCGTGCATTTCTTTGACCGGGAAAGAACGGGAAGCCTTATGTCCCGCATCACTGGCGATCTTGAAGATATGGCCGAGTTTTGCCACCACGGGCCGGAAAATCTGTTTATCTTTTCTTCGACTTTTGTCGGCGCTTTTGTCATTCTTTACCGCATTGACGCGCGGCTTACGCTGGTTACATTCGCGTTTCTTCCGCTCCTGGTTATTTATACTTTTCTTTTTCAGGGCAGACTTAAGAAATCCTATCGTGAAAACCGCGAGAATATCGCGGAACTTAACGCGGATTTGGAAGATACGCTTTCCGGAATCAGGGTGGTAAAATCCTTTACCAACGAGAAGATGGAAGATGAAAAGTTCCGTGTGGCTAATGAAAGTTTTTCCAGTGGGAGAAAAAACATTTATCGCAACGAGGCTTTTTATTATTCTGCTATGGAATATTTTTTTACGCCGCTGGTTATTGTCGGTGCTGCAGCGGTTGGCGGAATTTTGATTTCACGCTCTGTTATTTCCGCGCCCGATTTAATCGTATTTCTGCTTTACATTGGCTATCTGACTTCCCCGCTCACCAGAATAGCCCAATGGGTAGGACAATTTCAGGATGCAATGGCCGGCTTTACCCGTTTTATGGAAGTAATGGATATTGAGACAGAACAATTTTCCAATTCTCAAAATGCCGCAATACAACGATTCCGAGGCCACATTGAATTTATTAACGCGAGCTTCAAATACGGCGAAACCTTGGAAAATGTTTTTGAGAACATTACTCTTGACGTAGGCGCGGGTACATCCATTTCCCTTGTCGGTTCGTCGGGAGTTGGAAAGACAACGCTCTGCTCTCTAATTCCAAGATTTTATGAGTTAAATTCGGGAAAGATACTGCTTGACGGCAGGGATATTCGGGAAATTGATCTTGAAACCTTACGGCAGAATATAGGAGTAGTCGCGCAAGATGTGTACCTTTTTAACGGAACCGTGATTGAAAACATTGCTTACGGAAAACCTACCGCCAGCCATGAAGAGATAATTCAAGCGGCTAAAATGGCAAAGGCACACGATTTCATCATGGAGCTGCCTGATGCTTATGAAACGAAAATCGGTCAACGCGGCATACGCCTTTCAGGCGGACAGCGCCAGCGCTTGTCTATTGCGAGGGCATTTCTTAAAGACGCGCCTGTGCTGATCCTTGACGAGGCAACCAGCGCCCTTGATTACACCAATGAAAACGCCATCCACGAAAGCCTTGACGGTTTTTTAAAAGACAAAACCGTGTTTATTATCGCTCACCGGCTTTCAACTGTAAAAAAAGCAGGGAGGGTCTTTCGTCTTTCAGAGCGCGGCATTGAAGAAACGAGCAATTACGGGGACGGCGATGTAGTATAACCACCCTGGTAAACGATAGTATTAACAGTTTTGACCATGACTTGACAAGATAATGCAAAGGCTTTACTCTATAAAAAGTTAAGTGGAGGAAACCAAGGCCGATGGCTAATCCGGCAAATCAATTGGTATTAAGATCTGTATATCAGCTATTTGAATATAATTTTTTTATTCCTTCATATCAACGCGGTTATCGGTGGACTGAAACACAAGTAAAGCAGTTATTGGATGATATATGGCAATTTTCCAAAAAAGATGAAAAAAGAAAAGGCGAATTTTATTGTTTGCAGCCAATAGTTGTAAAGCAACTGGACGATAAGCAAACTTATGAAGTCATTGATGGACAGCAGCGATTAACGACACTTTTTCTTATAATAAAATATTTTGAAGATACAATTAAAAGGAACTTTCCAAATTTTTCTTTTTCATCTCCTGACTATAAAACAAGAACGAATAGTAAAGCCTTTTTGGATTATATAAAAATTAAAACAGAAGGCGAGTCCAAGCTTTATGTGGACTATTTTCATATCTGGAAAGCATACGATTCCATAAATAAGTGGTTTGAGAAAAAAGAAAAAGAAAATGACATGAATCAAATTGATTTTGTGAATACACTTTTAAAACGTAAAATGGAAGATCGGGATGGCAACGAAATTGACACAGCAAATAATGTCAGGGTTATTTGGTACGAAGTCAGCGGGACAGAAAACGACAATCCCATTGAAATTTTCAGCCATCTGAATATTGGAAAAATACCTTTGACTAACGCAGAGCTTATCAAAGCCTTATTCCTGCAAAAAGAGAATTTTTTTGATAAGGAAGCGACCTTAAAACAAATTCAGATAGCGTCAGAATGGGACATAATTGAAAAAGCATTACAAAATAACGCGTTATGGCTTTTCATTTATAACTCCAAAAATTTATTGCAATACGATAATCGAATTGAGTATATTTTTGATTTAATGCAAAACAGAACAGAAGAATCAGAATATTACCATACTTTTAATGAATTTTACTACAATGATTTTCCGGACAAAAACAATAAGCCTGACATTGATAAAATTTGGCTGAAAGTGAAGCGATATTTTTTAACTTTTGACGAGTGGTTTAAGAACGATGAATTATTTCACAATATTGGCTATTTGATCGCCTGCGGCAAAGATGTTGACGCTATCAAGCGCATCAAGGCTGCTTCAAATAAAACGAAAACGGATTTCAAAGACCATGTAAGAAAGGAGGTTAGAAAACTGGTAAATTGTAATGTTGATGACCTGGAATATGACGACCCGTATGTAAGAAAAATTTTACTGCTGTTCAATATTCAAACCATGCAAAATTCAAATATGCGTTTTCCGTTCGACAAATACAAAGAAATCGAGTGGGATATTGAACATATCCGTTCTCAAACAGACAAAGAGATTGATACTCCAAAAAAACGATCTAACTGGATTGACATTATTTTGGAATTCTTTACCGGAACAATAGATGTTCATAAAGCAGGTGAATTCTCGTTTGATAATGATGAAGAAAAACGTATTTGTAATTTTTTGATTGACTTGAAGAAATCAGATAAAATTGAAGATGAAAAATTCAGAAGCGCATTTGAATTGGTACAAAAATATTTCGGAGAAAATACCCAGGCAGGGAAAAAAGACAGCATTTCCAATTTGGCATTATTGGACGCTACCACAAATCGCAGTTACGGAAATACTTTTTTTCCGGTTAAGCGAAAAAGAATAATTGAAAACGATAAAAATGGAATCTTTGTGCCGCTCGCTACGAAAAACGTATTTCTCAAATATTATAGCAAAAAAATGGGAGATGTAATGTATTGGAAAGACAATGATGCGAACGATTATTTGGCGGCAATAAAAACAACATTAGAAGATTTTTTGCCATAGGAGAATGGACGATGAACAACGATGTAAATACAATATCAGGCGAAAGACTGTCGTTTTATAAACTATTTAGCGAAAAACAATACAAAATATCAATTCCAATTATTCAGCGTGACTACGCGCAGGGTCGTCAGTCAACGACAGAAGTCCGCAATATTTTTTTGGATGCATTATACAAGTATCTGGAAGAAAACATACCAAACAGGGATTTAGACTTTGTTTACGGAACTCTGAGCGAAGTTGATGGGATAAAAAATTTTATCCCGCTTGACGGGCAGCAACGATTAACAACACTATTTTTGTTACATTGGTATTTATGGCAAATATCAGATAAAACGGATAAGAAAAAGGAATTTAAGAACTGTTTGTTGAAAGATAAAAAATCAATGTTTACTTACGAAACCCGGACAAGTTCTTCGGATTTTTGCGATGTTTTAATGGGCAATGACATAGTTTTCACAAAACTCAAAGATGATAGTGTGTCAAAAACAATAGAAGACGCATCGTGGTTTTTTCTCTCGTGGAAAGATGACCCGACAATTCAGTCAATGCTTACAATGCTTGACGCCATTCATGGCAGGTTTGCGAAAAAGAAGGAATATTTTGAGCGATTAATAGACACAGAAAAGCCAATCATCACTTTCCTGTTTATGAATTTGAAAGATTTTAATTTAACCGATGATTTATATATCAAAATGAACTCACGTGGTAAACAGCTTACTCCGTTCGAGAACTTCAAGGCAAGGCTTGAACAGGACCTGAGACAGAAAAAAGTAGTCACAAAACGAAAGTTTAGTTTGGCTTACGACGGAAAAGAAAAAGAAGAAGAAGCGGCGTTAAAAGATTATTTTTCGCATAACATAGATACAAAATGGGCGGATCTTTTTTGGAATTACAGGGAGCTTGCGGGCGATAAAAATACTTACGACGATGAATTAGTGAATTTAATCCGGGTGATCTTTGCCAGTCAATACGCTATTTCCGGGAAAAATGATGAGAATTTTGAGTTTTTACTTGGTACACAAGCTGCGAAAGAGCGGGAAGATTACCCAGACCCGGATATTATTTCTTACTACAAGTATCAGGAATTAAAGGCAATTACAGAATCAAGTATTTTGTATCTGGTTGACGCTTTTGACAATCTTGTAAATGGAAACGACAGAATAAAAAACCATATAACGAAGACCTACAGGTTTTATTATGATGAAAATGTTGTTTTTGAAAATGCTCTACAACTTAATGATTCATTTACTTATGAGCAAAGAATATTATTTCACGCGTACATTCGTTTTTTGATTAAAAACAAGGATGACAGGACTGGCCTGGGGCAATGGATGCGGGTTATTCATAACCTTGCCAAAAATACGGCGATTGACGGCGCTGATGATATTTGCAGTGCGATAAAGTCAATCGAAAAGTTAATGCCCAATAGCAATAATATCCTCAAATATTTGTGTAAAACCAGCAAGATAGAATTCTTTTCAAGTTGGCAGGTTCAGGAAGAAATAATTAAGGCCCATCTGATAAACAAAAGCGATAAATGGAAAGAGAAAATTGAATATGTAGAGAAAAACGGCGGTTTTGAAGGACAAATCGGTTTTGTTCTGGTGTTCTCCGGAATAGTTGATTATTACGATAAGAACAGGAATTGCGATTGGACAGAGAGAGAGAACGAAAAATTTTACAACGATTTTGAGAATTATGCGGATAAAGCAGTAGCGGTTTTCGGAAACAAGGACAGCTATGATGATGAGTATGTTTGGGAACGTGCAGTACTCACAAAAGGCGATTATTTAATAGATGCCTACCCTCGAAAAAATTTACTTTCCAGTAAATACCGCCCACGGGATTATAGCTGGAAACGGCTTTTACGGATAAAAAATGAGAAAGGTGAGGAAAATATAACTTTAAAGCGCCAGTTGGTAAAAAAGGTATTTGATGATCCTTTATTCGATAAAGACAAATTACAGGATTCGCTGAAAAAAATATGCAGGAATAAAACAAATACCTGGTGGGATTATTTAATTGACTGCCCTGGTTTGATTAAGTATTGCCAAAAGGGTTTTATTCGCTTTGTGGACGAACACGATATTATTTTGCTTGGTCAGTCTCAAATGAATCATTTGCATTCAGAAATGTACACATTATTTTTGTGGTATAAATTTTATAAAAATAAAACAGATTTGTTAAAACCGTTTCAAGCTGATTATTATCATTCGAAAAGTAGCGAAGATCCTCCGTGTATTCTTCTTAATGATTTTTGTCACAATAAAAAACATTATGAAATCAGTATCTACTATTGTAATGATGATGAGCTGCCTAATCCATACGAAATTGTTTTTCGTAAACCGAAAGGCGCCAATGTGCCTGCTGAATACGGAGATGATATTAAAAACATTTTGGAAAAATTGAGTTTTAGTTGGAATGTAGAGAATGCAGGCTATTTTTTTACAAGTATAGACAGCGATACTTTGATGAAAAAGCTGGGAAAACTGATTGAAGAAATCAGAAAATTATAACAAAAGATAACGGCCAACCGCAGGCAGACCTGTATCCTTACAGCAGCTCCCCGTATCTCATTACAAAGACTTTTTTCATTATCGTTGCCAACGCCATATACGCGAGGATAATGCACCCAAGGTAAGGGAAGTAACTATATGGCAAAGGAGTCATATCAAACTGTGAGCCAAGCCATGTGTAGGGAAGGAAGGTACCAGCCGTTATTCCCATGGTGGTAAACAATATAACGCGGGATGAAGCCCTGCTCTGGATAAAAGGAATCTTCGGGGTGCGGATCATGTGTATTACCAGGGTTTGAGACCAGAGGGATTCCACAAACCACCCTGAATGGAAGAGCATCATGAAAAGAGTTTTCGCGTCGTCGTTAATATTGGCGTATGGCCCTCCGGCAAAGCGGGGACAAATTATAAAGAACATCAGGCAGTAAGTAACGATGTCAAACACGGAGCTTGTAGGCCCTATCCAAAGCATAAAGCGGCTTATTGAAGAAGCGTCCCACTTTCGGGGCTTGCGGAGGTATTCCGCATCTACGTTGTCCCAGGGAATGGCTATGCATGAAATGTCGTAAATCAGGTTTAGGACAAGGATGTGAATAGGCAGCATGGGCAGGAACGGAAGGAAAGCGGAAGCGGCCAATACCGAAAACATATTGCCGAAATTGGAGCTGGCAGTCATCTTGATATATTTGATGATGTTGGCGTATATCTTTCTGCCCTCGATAACGCCTTCTTCCAGCACCATCAGATCTTTTTCCAAAAGAATGATGTTGGCCGATTCTTTCGCGATGTCTACCGCGGTGTCCACCGAGATGCCGACATCAGCCGCCCTCATGGCCGCCGCGTCGTTGATACCGTCACCCATGAAGCCAACGGTGTGGCCGTCACTCCGCAAGGCGGTTACTATGCGCGCTTTCTGGCTTGGCGACAGCTTCGCGAAGACATCCACCTCGTCTACCGTTTTTTTAAGGGCCTCGTCGCTCATGCTTTCGATGTCTGAGCCCAATAGGATATGTCCGGCGTCAAGGCCGACCGATTGACACACAGTGCGCGTAACGCTGTCGTTGTCTCCGGTGAGAACTTTCACCTTGACGCCGTATTCGCCCAGCGCGGTAATGGCCTTCCCGGCGCTTTCCTTGGGAGGGTCAAGGAAGGCCAGGCAGCCGATAAAAGTCATATTGCTTTCATCCTGCGCCGAAAGCGCAGCCGGAAGTTTTACCGTCTTTTGCGCCAGCCCCAGCACCCGCATTCCCTTTTCGTTGAGTTTGCGGCACGATGCAAGGATCTCTTTCCGAAGCCCATCTGTCAAAGATTTGACTTCTCCTTTGTAGCCTGCCTCAGAAGAAATAGCCAGCATTTCCTCAATAGCGCCCTTGGTAATAAGCTCAACTTTCCCCGTTGAATCTTCCATTGCTACGCTCATCCTGCGGCGGTTAAAATCAAAGGGAATTTCGTCAACTTTTTTATAGTTAGCCCACTGGGGAATCAACTCCGCTTTTCTGGAGAACTCAATAATTGATACGTCCATCAAATTTTTTAATCCGGTTTGATAATAGCTGTTGAGGAAAGCCTGGCGCAGCACATCGGTATCTTCATCCCCGTTTATGTTAAGGTGGTATTCCAGAATGACCTTGTCTTGGGTAATCGTGCCGGTTTTATCCGTACAAAGAACATCCATTGCCCCGAAGTTTTGGATTGAGTTCAGGTTTTTTACAATGACCCGTTTTTTTGACATGGACACCGCGCCCTTGGCAAGGTTGGCGGAGACAATCATCGGGAGCATTTCAGGAGTCAAGCCGACGGCAACCGAAAGCGCAAAGAGAAAGGCTTGCAGCCAATCGCCCTTGGTAAATCCGTTTACCAAAAGGACAACGGGCACCATGATCATCATGAAGCGAATCAGTACCCACGAAACAGAGCTGACCCCCTTTTCAAAACTGGTGGGCGGCGCTTTAACCTGCAGTTGCTGCGCTATGGAGCCAAGAACGGTGTCATCGCCGACCGCGATAACCAAAGCCGTAGCCGACCCGGAGATGACGTTGGTTCCCATAAAAGCCAAATTGGTAAACTCCAGGGGATTACTTGTGGTATTGGATGAGGTAGCGGAAAATTTCTCCACAGGCTCGCTTTCGCCTGTCAGGGCGGACTGGCTTATGAAGAGGTCTTTTGCCTGAATGACCCTTACATCCGCCGGAACCATGTCTCCGGCGGCAAGATAAACCAAATCCCCGACAACAATTTCGTCCATTGGTATTTCTTTTTTTTCTGAGTGGATTTCGCCGCTTTCCTTGTCTTCAAACTTTCGCGCCGCGCAAGCGGTGGTTTCCACCATTTCGGACAGGCGTTTCGCGGCGCTCGTGCTTCTTAATTCCTGAACAAAGCGCAAAAGACCTGAAATAATCACCATCGTCATAATGATTATTACAGTTATTGGATCAGCCTCGCCCGGAGCGGCCAGAACAATGTCGGTGAAGGCGGAAATAAGAGCCAGAACAATAAGTACAATAGTGAACGGATTAATGAATGCCATGATGAGTCTTTTGAGAAGCGGATCATCTTCCTGCTTGGTGATAATGTTTGGGCCGTGTTCTTCCCGCATTTCTTCGACATCGTTTTCGTCAAAGCCGCTTTCGTTATTGTCGTATTGAATGAGCAGTGTGCTGCCGTCCCTGCGGGCGGCCCTTAAAAGCCTTCTCTTGGCCCTTTCGGCCTTTGTAATTGCGGGGTTGATTTTTGTTTTTGCTGTTTTCCTGGCCATTTATAAATCCTCCTGCTGTGAAAAAAGGAAATGACCGGTATAGGGGAATGGCGTTATTGTGGATCTACATGCAATTCATAGGAGCATCCACAGAACCATACGGGCTGCTACACGGGTCGTCGGAATCTCTACCACTACCGCCGTCATCGTCCATGGACTGCCTCCTATAAAAAGATTTTAAAATCAGGCGCCGATCAGAATTGAACTGATGCATAATGGTTTTGCAGACCACTCCCTTACCGCTTGGGTACGGCGCCATACCGTAAAGCTAGCAAAAAAAAGCGGTTTTGTCCAGAGGAGAAAAAAACTTTAATTTATCGTTCCATTACCGCAAACGGCACTAATCATAACACCCAAGTATGTGGACGGGTATCCCCGCAGGCAGCTGTTGGAGTGGTTTCTTCTTACGCATGACAGCCTAATCCCGCTCTAATGGTCATGACCATTTCTCTTTCACTCCAAAAGGCTACCTGCGGTTATCCCCGCCCCCAACTTGGGTGATATACTTGGCCTAAGAACCAAAGGTAGCCGCCGTTTGCGATGAAGGAAGCAAAAATCGCAAATAAATTCTGTGTCTCACAAAGCCGAATGATTTTACCCACTTTAGTGGGGTGAAATGCAAAACATTGCCGAATGTAAAACTTTTTTTATTCGAATAACTCTTGGCTTGTCTGAAGCCGCCGCGCGAGGCCTTGACGTGGGCGCACGGCGTGCGAAATTAGAGGCCACGTCAAAACGTGCGTAAATGAAGGCCACGACCGTCTAGCCCGCGGCAGGGCCCCGCGCGGCGGCTTCGAGCTTGGTCGGATTTATTCGTATAAATTAAGGTTTATACTTGCGAAATTTTCAACTGTCGTAAATAATAAAATAAACACTATTGAGGAGAGAGCTATGAGAAACTTAATCTTGAACCCCGGTTCTACTTCAACCAAGATAGCCGTGTATGATGGGCTTACCAAAATTTTTTCCAAAAAGTTTATACATCCTCAAAAAGAACTGGAAAAATTCCCCGGCATAATGGATCAAAAGCAGTTTCGCTCACAGGCGGTTATTGACACTTGCCGGGAGCAGGGAATCGCCCCTGAGGAAATTACCGCCGTAATTGCTATTGGCGGGTTTCTCGCCCCGGTAACAGGCGGCGTTTATGAGGTCAACGAAATAATGGTTCGTGATTTTATGGCAAACAGATATGGCGAGCATGCGGCAAATTTGGGAGGGGTTATTGCGGCGGAAATAGCGGCAGGCCTAAAAATTAAAGCTTATGTTGCCGATCCGATTTCTACCGACGAAATGCAGGAAGTTGCCCGCTTGTCAGGCCTTCCCGACATCGTTCGTACCGGCAGGGTGCACGCCCTTAACCATAAGGCGGTCGCAAAACAGGCGGCAAAAGAACTTGGTATACCGATAGAATCAGCCAACTTTGTGGTGATTCACCTGGGCGGCGGCATCACTGTCGCGGCTCACAGGGGAGGCCGCATAATCGACAATAACGATCCCCGCGGGGAAGGGCCCTTCTGCATGGACCGCCCGGGCAGTATTCACGCCTTTGAGCTTGCTAAACTCTGTTTCAGCGGGAAGTACACTGAGGAAGAAATGTTGAAGCGGCTTAACGGGGCCGGGGGAGTAGTCGCCTACATGAATACCCGGGACTTTTTTGATGTTATGCGCTTGTACAATGAAAAAGATCCCACGGCAATAACAGTATACAACGCTCTGGTTTACCAGATCGCCAAAGAGATAGGCGCGCAGACAGCGGTACTGAGCGGAAAAGTTGACGCCATTGTTTTTACCGGAGGCATGGCGCGCGAAACTTGCTTTATTGATGACATAAAAAGCTATGTGGGCGGTTTCGCGAAGACCCTTGTTTATCCGGGTGAATTTGAAGAGGAAGCTATGGCAGCCTACGCCGCCGGGGTGCAGAGCGGAGAAATAAAGCCGCTTGTTTATACGGGGAAACCTTAAATACCGTAAGCGAAATTATAAAGGCGCTCCAAAATACTGGCGATTTTATCGGCATATAGAAGATCCGCCGCCCAGGTTCCCGAAAGCCCCCTGATTGCCGGGGAAGAACCAAACCTTACAAAAAAATAGCGGGGATCCACAAGTTCCTGTTCCAGAGGCGTGTCGGTGGCGTAGGCTTTCAAATGCTGTATGTGCGCCCGGACTCCGGTACGCGGATCGGGGAACCACTCGCCCGGCTGACCCGGCCCGATGGAGCCCAGACCGCAAAAATTGTTTTGCTCAGGCGATACCAGGCCGGTGAAACTGAGGAAACCTGTCTCAAGGCACATCTGGGCAAAGGCGGTATCGTGATTTACGCCTTCAGCGGCGGACTCTTCAATGTAAAAAAAAGCCAGGTTTTCAACAAATTCTTTTTCAACCGCGGAATTGGCGGCAAGGAGAAAAGCGCTCATGGCTTCAGGAGAAATTAAGCCTTTTCCCATAATATGGTCAGGAATTTCAGGCTTTTCCGGCTTAACAGGAGGCCGAGCTGGCGGTACTTGTTTGCTTAGGGGCAACTGGTTGCCCCAGGTGAAGCCCTCCGGAACCAGGCTGAAAGGAATTACCGTTTCAAGATCGCTATTTTTAGTTTCAGCAATTTCAATAGGCTCAACAATAGGTTCAATGGGAGGGTTTTCTTCGGCTATCGTTTCAATAACCGTTTTGATTGCCATCTCAGTCTCAATAACAGGTAAATTTGGCGTTGTTTCTTTTATTTGATGAGAAGTGGCGCAGGAAAAAGAAATGACGGCAAAAACAAGGCTAAGCCAGATAAAAGGAGGTATTTTTCTTGTCATTATTGAGTTTATCGGCCAAATTTTGAACACTTTTCATGATTTTCACATATTTATAGAAGCATTTTCCATCCCGATGCCGTATATGGGTATGGAATACTGTTATGAAAGGGCCTTATTAAAAACGTTGGATTGCGGCGAGGCGGAAACCTGTCCGAGCCCTCTTTCGCAATTAAAGGAAGACAGACCCAGAGAACGGCTTATACGTTTTGGTCCTCAATCACTGTCGGACGAGGAGTTGCTTTCTATTATCCTGGTCTCAGGTATACAGGGGAAAAATGTGTCGCTTCTCGCGCGGGAATTGCTATCCAAGCTGGAAGCTGAAAAGAAAATGCCTAAAGTGAGTGAGCTTTGCCGGCTTTCGGGGCTTGGCATATCAAAAGCATGTACGATCTCTGCAATGCTCGAATTTGGCAGAAGGAAATGGGCGTCTGGTCAGCGTATCAGGCATCCGGAGGACATTTATAACCTAATCAGACATCATGCCGATCGCAGGCAGGAAAAATTTATAAGCATCTCCCTTAACGGCGCGCATGAGGTACTTGCTATCAGGATTGTTACAATCGGCCTGGTAAACCGGGCCATTATACATCCCAGAGAGGTATTGGCAGATCCCATCCAGGACAGGGCCAGCTCAATCGCCGTCGCCCACAACCACCCTTCCGGGAACCTCCAGCCTTCCATGGAGGATCGAAAAATAACCCAAAGGCTGAAGGACGCGTCGGAAATCCTGGGGCTTAATTTCCTTGACCACTTGATTTTTTCGGATACCGGCTTATTCAGTTTCCGCCGGGAGGGATTGATCCTGGAAAAAGAAAAAAAGCCCATGGATGAAATCGGATGGATTTAGAATGATCTTTGACCCATTCATTGATTGTTTATATCTATATCTTTATAAATAATTTTATCATATTTCTTATTTTCCTCTTCCAGTAATTTTACCGTGCCGTTTTGCTTCTCAATTTCCAATTCCAATATTTGCTTTTGCAATTCCAATTCCTTAATCCTGTCATTTTGAGTTTTTCGTTTATGAGAAAGGACTATTGCCAGAATCGGAATAGCTAATGCGGCAAATGGTATTAGAGTAGCTATTGGAAACATGATTTATCTCCCGTCTTAAGACTACATTTTTTATACCCGTATTGTCAATATATTCAAAGGTATTATATCTCCTTATTCTTAAAAACGCCATACGAAATTATGCCGGATATTATTAACATGAAAATACTTAGGATAAACCCACAAAACAAAAATAAAATATAGTGGTTGATAAAATATATTAAAACCTGACCAATAGTTTCGATGAAATTAGTTTTTTCAGATAGAAACGCGATAAGGAGAATTAAAAGATACAAAGGAAGCGTTATAAACATATACGATTTTGAAAAACCGATTTTGTAATAAATTGGGTACGAAATACTAACCGCAAAACTATAATAACAAAAAACCAATGCTGCCGAAATAGATAATGCAAATATATCTATTTGTTGTTTAGAAAATACTGCTATTGTATACGCCAAAATTATCGAAAATATTAGGTTCACTATCCCGGTAATAAATCCGTATAAATATCTTCCTGCAACAATTTCTCTTCTTTGAATTGGCAATATTCCATATAATTTTTCACAAGTATTTTTCTCGATTATAGAAAACGTTAACCCGCTAAAAGACACACAGAAGAACATGATCATAACAACCGGTATTAGCGGCTGGGTTAATAACCCAAGTAATATTGATATAGAGTATATCATGATTAGCTTGGGATAAGAGGTTTTAATAATACAATAATCGAACTTTAGGATTTGAAATATGCTATTCATGATTGTATGTCCCTTTACTGATGTAAATTAGTATTTCATCAATATTCGGTATACCTTTTTCTGTTAGGTAACTGTTTATAAGATCGCCGGTATTACCCGAATAAAACAACCTGCCCTGATCAATTAGCGTAATATAATCGGCAATTTTTTCTAAGTCGGATGTGATATGAGTGGAAAACAAAATACCCCTCTCGCCGTTGGCTATGTACTCTTTGAAAATGCCCAATAGTTCATTCCTGGCAACGGGATCAAGGCCGCTTGTTGGTTCATCAAGGATGAGAAGTTTGGCATTATGAGACATAGCCGCAGCAAGCATCAATTTAATTTTCATTCCCCGGGATAGATCTTTCACCTTTTTATTGGTGGGAAGATTAAACTTATCTAAATATTGTCTGTATAATTTACTGTCCCACGATCTATAAAATCCCTTTATTGCGTCTTCAATGTCTTTTATTTTCCATGCTTCTATAAAAAACAGGTCATCAAATATTACCCCCAAATTTTGTTTGATTTCCAGTTCATTATTAATATTATCCAAGTCAAATACTTTGATTTCACCGCTGTCTCTTTTTAACATATTCAATATCAATCGAATTGTGGTGGTTTTTCCCGCGCCATTTTGACCGACAAAACCCATTATAGCTCCGGCAGGTAGATTGAAAGAAATTGAGTCTAGTGAAAAATCCTTAAATGTTTTGCTTAGATTGTTTACTTCAAGAATATTACTCATATATCCGTTTACCTAATATCTTTAATCCGCGTTCCACCCCATCAAGCTCCGCTATATTTGGAAGTGTTGCCCAATCCTCAAAGCCGAATTGCCTGAATAACTTTAAGCTTGGTTCGTTATGTGAAAAAATAAAACCAAGTAAAGTTTTAATACCGCATTTTGGAGCGTTGTCAATACTATATTGTAGAATTTGTTTTCCCAATCCCTTGCCTCTATGTTCTGTTTCCAAATAAATACTTATTTCAACCGTAGCATTATAAGCCGGTCTTCCGTAAAATGACTGAAAACTAACCCAGCCGATTATTTCATTTGATTTATTCTCAACAACCCAAAGCGGTCTTTTTGATGAATTATGCTCTTCAAACCATTTTTCCCTGCTTTGTACTGAAACAGGTTCTGTGTCGGCTGTAACCATTCTTGAAGGAATTGTTGAATTGTATATTTCAACAATTTTTTCTAAATCCGCTTTTAACGCGTCTCTATATTTTAGTTCTTCCATACTACTTCCTTAACCAGTGGCAGCCAGGCAAACATTACCACTAGCGCCAGAATAATTCTACCTGACAATGAATGTCTTTTCTCGCTCTCATCCTTTATTTCCCCCGGAGCTGTCTGGACGTAACCGGCCAAAAGCCCGTCCAGGGTTTCAACCCAATTCTTCCGTGTAAAAAGGTTTCTCGCTTCCGTCAAGCGGGAAAAAACACGCAGTGATTCTCCAGCGATTTTTCCGAAAGCGCCGGGGAAAGCAAGGTCGCTTCTTATACAAGAGCGTGACAGCATAAAAAGCCCTTCAAGAGTTACCGCCCGCTGTAATCCGGCCATAAGAGCGCCGGATGTAATTTTTAATTGGCCGATAGTAAAGAGCAGCTCCCCGTAAGGAACAAGCAGATTAAAGAAAACAATTGCAAGCATAACTAAAAAAGTGATCAAGGGATTTATTTTTTTACCCGAAAGCCAGGCGATAAAAAAGAAAAATACAAACTGGACTATGCGCATATTGACGTCGGGATTTAGAAGCAAGGCGGGAATCATGCAAAGCCCGGCCACAGCAAGATCCAGTGAGCTGAAGTTTTTGATACAGAAATTCTCCCTGGTGTTTCTGACACGGCCTTCCAAAGCCGAAAAATTCAAACTCTCATTGGAGGTCGGCATATAAAGATTGCTGTACCAATACCATTTTGAGCGCGTGATATAAAATTCGCAGAGGATACCCAAAAAGGTTCCTGTGAAAATACCAAGGGCCAGAATAGGAGCCGCCGCGTAAATGATACTTTTTCCAAAGACAAAATAATACGCCATGACCAAAGTAACCGCGTTAAAGGCCATTGCCCCTGCGGCGCTGATACCGGCCAGGCTAATCATCTTTTTTCCAAGGCCTCTGCGCAGGGCGTACATCAAAAGAGATGAGACCGCAGTGCCGCCAAGAGAAAAAATGAACACATACGAAAACAAAGTTCCCGAAATTAACGCCTGGCCCGCGACCTTCAAGGCTGCCAGAAGGACAAAGTATGAAAACGGCAAAATATCCAAAGCCAGAAGCAAAGGAAAATTGGCAAGCCCCAGGCGAACAAAAGGCAGGGGCTTGGGAATCATGTATTCCAATGTGGAGAGAAAAAAGCAAAGGCCGCCCAAAAGCGAGACTTTTTGTATATAGGTTTTACCAGGAGGCTGCATCGATGGCATCCGCGCTTCCGGCCCCCTCAATAAGAATAAAAACCCTGTTCGGAAGGCAGGCCGCCCACTGTCCGTTTTTATGTAACTCCCCGGCGGCTACGCAGGTCTGCCCGTTGCAGGGGGAAGATACAATCGCCGCCCGGCCGTCGCGGATCTCTACCAGAGTTTCCCCGAGGGGGCCGGCGACGGAAACGCGCTCCTCCGCTTCAATGGGGAAGATCCAGGTCTTGTACTGGCCTTTCACTGCCACGCTTAAGGAATCTGTCCCGCGTCCATAAGCTTTCATCCCTATAATTACGGTTAAGCCCAGCGCCAATATAATTACCGGAATATCAAGGGGTTTAAGCTTCATTAAGTAAATGATACTGACAATCGCGATTATTCTCAATAATATAGGCTAATGAAATCAATCGCAGAGCTGACAGCCGAAGAAGCCCTGGGCGTGCGTTATTTTTTAATGGACATTGACGACACCCTCACCATGAAGGGGAAACTCCTTTCATCGTCTTACTCGGCTCTGTGGAAGCTGAAGGAGGCAGGGCTGAAGGTAATTCCCGTAACCGGACGTCCTGCGGGCTGGTGCGACCTTATTGCAAGGGAATGGCCTGTTGACGGAGTGGTCGGCGAAAATGGAGCTTTGGTTTTTTGGGAGGAACCGGGATCGGTCTTGAAAGCGGAATACCATCCCAACGCGGTAAGGAACAATCACAGCGTTCTTGAGAAGATCAAAGAAAGAGCTTTTGCGGAGTTTCCGGGACTCAGACTTGCCAAGGATCAGTTTGCGAGGCTTTTTGATATTGCCCTGGACTTTGCGGAGGAAGATCCGGTTCTTCCAATCAGCGCCGCACAGCGCATTAAGGAAATAGCGGAAGAAGAAGGAGCCATCGCAAGGATCTCCTCCATCCATGTAAATATTTGGATGGGCGATTACAACAAGCTTTCCATGACAGAACGCTTCCTTGCAGGACGATTCGGCTGGAAATCCGGTGCGGGAGACAGGGAAGTGATATTTGTCGGAGATTCGCCGAACGACGAGCCAATGTTTGCGCGCTTTCCCCTGGCCTGCGCCGTATCAAACATAGAGCGCTATATTGGCCTTATCAAACACAAACCCGCCTTTGTGGCCGGTAAGGAAGGCGGTGATGGGTTTGCGGAAATCGCCAAAGTCTTTCTTGAAAAGCGAATGTAATTCTCATCGCTAATTTGGCGTTTCGTAACTCTTGTACAAATAACGTTTGATTTTTTGCTGGGCGTTTTTCTCAAAAGACTCTTTTCGGATAGTAAAATCGGTAATCTTTTTATAGCCAACAAGTGTGCGGTTTATCTTGTCGATCTCCTGCTTAAAGATTTCTTTGATAAAGGCATCGTCATTTTCTTTGCCCGGGAAATCGACCGCGATATTTTCATAGCTGGGAACCAGCACGGCGAAAACCTGCTCGCCTCCGTGTTCTCTTTCTTTCCGGCCGACTATAAGGGTCTCGGCGATTATCCTTGAATTATTAAAATGAACTTCAATTTCCTCCGGGTAAATATTTTTACCGCCTGAGCTGACAATTAGATTTTTCTTTCTTCCGTTTATATAGATATAACCTTTTTTGTCCCTGTAACCCAAGTCTCCTGTCAAAAGCCACCCGTCGGGAGTAATGACCTCGGCAGTGGCTTCGGTATTGTTGTAATAACCCAACATGATGGACGGAGACTTTGCCGCTATTTCCCCCACGCCGTCCGCGTCGGCATCGACAATCTTAACTTCGGTTTTTGCCACCGGAAGGCCGACTGAGGCGTTGCGCCTGTGCCAGGGGGTATTAACGCTGATTAATGGACTATTCTCGCTTGTCCCATAGCCGTGAACAATATTGAACCCAAAAGAATCAAAAAAATCCGCTGTCTGCGGATTAAGAGGGCCGCCTCCCGCTACCATCATCCTGATGGACTGGAGACCGGCTTTGCGGCGAACAAATTTTAAGAAGAAGCGGCCGAAACCAATGCGCCCCTTTTTTGCTTCGGCAAGTGAAATAGCCCTGAATACGTTTAGTATGGCTTTTAGAATCCCCGGCAAGGCATTGTAGCCCTTTTGAATCCCGGCCATCACCTTGTCGTAAAGAAGAGGAACCGCAATAAGAAAGTTTCCTTTCGCGTCGCGTATATCATCAATTACCACAGAGCCGACAAGTTTTTCCACAATTATAGTGGAAGCGCCAACGGAGAGCGGTGATAAAAAGGAACAGGTCGTAGGGTAAGTATGGTGAAGGGGAAGCACATTGATGAAAACATCAGTGGAATATGCCCTGAGCGACAGTATTGCCGCGTTGCAGTTGGATATGATCCCTTTATGACTGAGTGTTACGCCTTTGGCGAAACCAGTGGTACCGGAAGTAAAAACAATTGATGCCGGGTCGTTTTCCGCGATCTCAACCGCGAGAGGCGTTTCTCCTGCGGACGCGCCGAAGGAAGAGTAAGACTCGGAAGTCAGGCTTATCATTATCGGTATGGATAATCCCAGCGTATAAAGCGAATCGGCGAAACTCTTTTTTCTTGAAGAATAAAAGAACGCCTTTGCGCCTGTCATGGATAAGATGTTTCCGCATTCATTTTCAGATGCAAGGAAATCCACAGGTACGATAACAAGGCCGGCAATAGTTGTACCCATCCAGACCGCCATCCATTCAGGGCGATTTTCCGCCCAAAGGCAGACTCTGTCTCCTTTTACAAGCCCGGCCGCAAGCAAACCCCTCGCGATTCTCCGGCATTCTTCTCCGAATTTATTAAACGACCACTTGGTAAATTCCTTTCTGCCCTCCGAGCGGTAAAAGATAGCGGTCTTTTCTCCCCATTTTGATACAGAGCCTTCAAGCCACTCGTAAAAGTTACGGTAAGGCATATCCGGCCAATCGGCAATATAATCACTGAACTCCAGCATAATCCTTAAAATAAACCATTTTTGGCTCTTTGTCGAGTTTGCGTTACTTGTTTTTTTTCAAAAAACCAGCCATATTTTATTCATGAAAAAATTATTGGCGATTTTAACCGTTATCCTTTACTTATCAGCCTGTGCTACCAACCCCCTTACCGGGAAAAGCACAATGGCTTTCGTAGGCAATAGCCAGCTCTTCCCAAGCTCTTTTGCCCAGTACCAGGAATTTCTGAATGAAAACACCGTTATCACCGACACTGCCGATGCGGCGATGGTAGAGCGGTTGGGGAAGAAGCTCGCCGATGCCGCCCAAAAATGGCTTGAATCCGAAGGCAATGCCCATTACCTGGAAGATTACAGGTGGGAGTACAAGCTGGTTCAAGACGACCAAATAAACGCCTGGTGCATGCCGGGCGGAAAAATAGTGGTTTACACGGGAATTCTGCCTGTAACCAAGACGGAAGAGGGGCTTGCGGTTGTGCTGGGCCACGAAATTTCCCACGCCCTGCTCAATCACGGCCAACAGCGGATGAGCGCCGATTTATTACAACAAATTGGTCAGCTCGGCGTTGCGGTGGGAGCGTCTGTAGCGGGTTTGTCCTCCGACACCCAATCCGCCTTGATGACCGCTTACGGCCTTGGCACTACGCTTGGCGCCACTCTGCCTTTTAGCAGGAGCCACGAAAGCGAAGCGGATCACTACGGCCTTATCCTTATGGCTATTGCCGGCTACAACCCGGATGAAGCAGTCCCATTCTGGGAGCGGATGGCAGCAATGGGAGGCGGAGGCACACCGGAGTTCCTAAGCACTCACCCGTCCGACGCTACCAGAATAAAGCAGTTACAGGGCTGGACACCAGAAGCAAAACAAAAAGCGGCTCAGTTCGGGGTTAAGTTTTAATCAGATGCTCAATTAGTATCTTTACTCCAAGTATAACCAAGATAGCTCCCCCGGCAAATTCCGCTTTTGATTTGAACTTTGTCCCGAATATAATTCCGGTTTTTACACCTGCAGTTGAAATGCAGAAAGTCGTTAAGCCGGTTATTAGTATCGCGATAAAAATATTCAATTCAAAAAAGGCGTATGTAACTCCAACTGCCAACGCGTCAATGCTTGTCGCGATTGCCAAAAGCAGCATTTTCATGAACATAAAAGGATGAGTATCAGTTTTTTCTTCGTCTTTGGAAAAGCTATCTTTTATCATTTTTCCGCCGATAAAACCTAGAAGCACAAACGCCACCCAATGCTCCATGGATTGAATGTATTTTGTGAAATAAGTCCCGGCAAAATATCCGATTAAAGGCATAAGGGCCTGGAAAAAACCAAAGTAAAGCCCCGGAATTAAAATCTCAAGGATCTTTGGATTCTTTGCCGACAAGCCCAGCGTAACTGACACGGCAAACGCGTCCATCGACAAGCCAACGGCAATTATAAAAATTTCCCAAAGACCCAAAATAAAAATCCCCTTCGGTGTTACAAGTTTCTTTAGCTAACCATGCGGGAAAGGACTTTTCTTACACCGCCGGCTCCGGCAACCATCTCCGCAAAGTGATCCTCCACTTGCTTACCGAGTCCCGCTTCGTAGAGATTCAAGCCGAACAGATCCGGATTGGAAAGGATGGATTCCAGTTTGCTGTGAATAGCTGCCTGGTCTGGTTTACCCAGAGTGATACCTGAAAGGTTTGGCGCGAGATTTTCATACAGGGGATCTGGGCTTAACTCAAAGGCCTTGCCTTGATCGTCAATGCCCATAAGGTAACGGAGCCACCCGGCGAAAATCAGCGGGATAAGCTTTAACTCTTTCAGGTTTTTGCCAGAGCTTTTATAAGCCTTGAGGGTCTCGCCAAAGCGGACGGGGATTTTCTGGGAAGTGTCCGCGGCAATGCGCTGAGGAGTGTCCGGCATGAAGGGATTGGGAAGACGGACTTTTATTACCTCGCCGATAAATTTTTCTGGATTGATAATACCGGGGTTTATTACAACGGGCAGCCCTTCTTTGTAACCGATGCCTTCAATAAGTTTTACAAGATCCGAATCCTTCATTTCATCGCTGATCCGATTGTAGCCAAGCAAGCAGCCAAAAACTGCCAAAGCGGTGTGGAGGGGATTCAGGCAGGTGCAGACCTTCATCTTTTCAACCTTGTTCACCGTTTCCCTGTCCGTAAACAACACCCCTGTTTTTTCCAGCGCCGGCCTGCCGTTGGGAAAAGTATCCTCTATTACCAGGTACTGGGTTTCTTCGGCATTAACAAAAGGCGCGATAAAGATATTGTTTCCAGGTGTCCTGCTTTCCATTTCTTCCAGGCCCAGAGCGGTAAGCGTATCCCGCACTCCGGCGTCCGGCCCGGGAGTTATTTTGTCGATCATTGACCACGGGAAAGAGACTTTTTGCTTGTTCCGCACATAGTCCAAAAAACCCGCAGCGGCGCTTCCGTTTTCCGTCCAGCCTTTAGCAAAGGTTTCCACCGCCGCAAAAAGCCTGTCCCCGTTGTGGGAACAGTTGTCCATGCTGACCATGGCAACGGGCAAAGCGCCGCGGACAAAACGCTCGTGGCAAAGGGCGGCGACGCGGCCCATGTAAGTTTTAGGAGATCCGGGGCCGTTCTTTATGTCTTCAGCAATGTCAGGCAGCGGGCCGTTCTGCCCGTTCACGTTGTAGCCTTTTTCGGTGATGGTAAAACTGACCATCTGTAAAGAAGGGGCGGCAAAGATTTTTTTTAGTTCCTCAAAGCTCTCGCCCATAGGGAGGACAGACGCAACGCTGGCGACAATCATTTTATCTGTGCTTCCGTCAGATTTCAGGGTTACAAGGAGGGTGAGATTATCAATGGGACTGAAGCATTTATCTATCGTATCTTTATCATAGCGGTCGGCAACCATAACGCCGGTTTTTGAAAGCCCCTGCTCTAAAAGGGATTGCGCCAAAGCGGCGGGGAAGGCCCTGAAAATATTTCCCGCTCCGAAATGAAGCCACTGGGGAGCGGCGGTTGTGGCGGCTATCATGGCGTTCCTGTCAAAACGCGGCAGAGTTATACCGGCCTTATCCCAAAAAGCCTTTTCTTTTAACGATTCATTATTTAAGCGCATGGCCTACCTCCAAAATTTGTCCTATTGAAACATCATATTCTCTGCAAACTCATCTGTAAAGGCCGGGTCAGCGGCAAGATCGATAATTGAGCATTTGCTGATGACTTCTTTACACCTGTCAAGAAAGTCTTTTGCGGTAAGACATTCCTCCGCGCCCTGAAGGCTGAGGTTGCCGCAGACAGAAAGCGGGTCAAGAAATTCCCGCGGAAAAATTCCTGAGTCAACCGCGTTTTGTTTGTTGATATAAAAGCCAAAGCCCCCGGCGACAAAAACGCTCTTAATATCCGCGGGCTTAAGCCCCGCGTTTTTGCAGAGTATCTTGACGCCAGAAAGAATGGCGCTCTTTGCCAACTGAAACTGCCTTATATCCCTGCCTGAAATTGAAACGCCTGGCGCCAGATTAAATTCCTTCGTTGACCCAAGCATAAAGCCGGTTTCATCTATTATTCCTTGTTTGAGCATTACCGCCACCGCGTCAACAAGTCCCGAACCGCAGATACCCACAGGCGGGACATTCCCGATGGTGGTAAGCGAAAGCCCCGCAGTTTTGTCTTCCGTAAGCTTTACTCCGCTGATTGCCCCTTTAATTCCGCCTACGCCGCAGGAGATCTCCGCGCCCTCAAAGGCCGGGCCTGCCGCCGTGGAACAGCAGTAAATACTTCCATTGTTGCAAAGCGCCATTTCGCCGTTGGTGCCCACGTCGATAAAAAAAGACGGCCCGGGGACATTTTCAATATCAAGCGCCGTAAGCCCAGCGCTGATGTCGGCGCCAATAAAAGCCGCAATGGAAGGAAGAACGGTTACGTCTTCAACAGAAAGCGAAAGCGTTTCTCCCTTTAACTCTCTTTCTTCCAGGAACACCGGAGTAAACGGCAGTTCCCCCATGCTTGAGGGATCAATGTTAAGGAAAAAGTGGAGCATCGTTGTATTGGCGCCGACCGCGAGTTTTTCAATTTTTGGGATGTCCCATCTGTGTTTAAAGGATTTTATGATCCGCTCTGTCTGACGGTTTATCAATGTAAAGAGTTCTTCGGTCTTGCCGTTTTTTGCCGCGCCTATGCGGCTAATTACATCCGCGCCGAAAGAACGCTGATCGTTTAATTCCGAAATGGTATCAAGCGCCGTTGAAGTGTCCAGGTCTACAAGCCTGGCCGACACCGTGGTTGTTCCTATGTCCAGCGCGATTCCGGCGCGGGCGGGACGGTCTTTTATTGCAGCCGCGGTGAGTTTGCCGTTGGCGGAAAATTCTCCGTAGGCGGGGCAGGCGATGGTAATCTCAGAAAGCGGAACCGCCGCACAGGCGCGTACCGTCCCTTCTGCGTCCGGGGTGTCGCCTGAGACCTGTCCTTCAAGCAGGCGTACCCTGCATTTGCCGCAGCGGCCCCGTCCGCCGCAGGGCGCGGATATTATAACGCCGCTTCGAGCACAGGCCAATAAGATAGTTTCCCCTGCCGCGGCTTCGCAAATAATTTGGCTGTTTTGTATTTGTATTTTCACTTGTTTATAGTAGAAGTTTTTATTTTGCAATGTATTCATTTATTATTTCCTCTGACCCATATATTTCCTTTATTTGATCTACTAAATTGTCATAAAATATTTGTGCATTTTCCTTCTGGTTTTTGGCCATTTCCAATGCCTCTTTTGTATAAAAATTATTATACAGATTTTTTAGTTTAAAATTATATTCTTTTAAAAATGTTCCTTTATCATTTTTATCTTCACCCAAACATATTTCATCGTCCTTTAATTCATATAAATTAATACCTGCAATGCCTATATACATTAAAGTTCTGGCAATACCTAAACAGCCTACTGCGTCCAATTTATCTGAATCAAATAATATTTTTGCCTCTAATGTCTCCGGAACATTATTTCCCCTAAATCTATGGGTAGAAATGCAATTTTTTACATGGTCTGAATCTTTTTCAGACCAGTTATTTTTTATTAAAAATTCTTTGGCTTTTATTCCGCCTAATTCGGCATGACATACATTTTGATTTTTATACTGTTCCTCTCTTCCAATATCATGCAACAAACATGAAGCAATCAATATGTCAAAATTTATTTTTTCAGTTATTTTTGAAGCAATATTTAATGCCAAATATAATACCCTAAAAATATGTTCCGGATCATGCGCGGCGTCCTTCATGCATTCATACATATAATTTTCTATTGTATCATACATAGACTTATTCATATGCTTACCGCCATTGTTATTTTATAGTCCTTTTTTGAATTAAAATCAATATCCATATATTTTGTTTTTAAGTTTTATTAGTTCTTCATCCGTCAGAAAACCCTTTGAACCTCCGCTTTCACCGATTTTATATGACGCAAATAATGATGCCAATTGTATAGAATAATGTGGGTCTTTTGTATTACAGTAATAATGTATAAAACATGAAAACAAAGCATCGCCGGCGCCTATTGTATTGACTACTTCCCTTGTTTTTATCGCCGGAAAATGCTTTATCTCGCGTTTTTCCTTTGCATACATTAACAAACCGTTTTCGCCCATCGTAATAACAATTATTTCGTGGCCGTATTTTTGGGATAATTGTATTATCATGTCATTTTCATTTCCAATAATGCCTTCATTGCTTAAAAATAATATGTCAGAATATTTTATGTAATCGTTATTATAATTGTCGTTTATATCATTCAAAACATGTACGTCGGTTGCAATTATTTTTCCGTTTTCTTTTAGCATTTGCAAAAAATCCCTTGAAAAATTTATGTTGCATATAATCCCAAGATCTATTTTATTGATAACATCTTTTAATAAATCTATTGGATAACTAATTTCTTGTATGTTTTTTAAATCCAATAATATTTTCCTTCTGTTTCTGTCATATAATATGCCTGACTGAACTGTTTGTTCCAATAAGGGCAGCACATAATCCGAGTTTATTTTGTCTTTTTTTAGTTCGCTGAAAATAATTTCCTTATACATATCATTTCCAATTATAGAGAAAAATATTGGGTCATCGCCTAATATTTTTAGTGCTTTTACAATATTATAGCCAACCCCCGAAATTGAGCTATTTATACCAAAGAAATTGTATTCAACGGGAGAATATGCTATTGGGAAATTGTCTATCTTAATAGATGTTTCTATATTTATCAGGCCGCATACAAGAATATTGTTCATATACTTCCCAGAGAAAGCAAGTGGTTTTTCAGTGCCTGGGCATTTGTATAGTGAAACGCGTTAAGTCCGGCATTTGCGGCGGCATTCACGTTTTCAATCGTATCATCGGTAAAAAAGACATCCTGGGCAGGTATGCCTTCAGCCTTAAGAATGTATGCGTAAAAGGCAGGATCCGGCTTTTTTATACCCATGAGATGAGACGCGTAGACTTTATCAAAAAGGTCGTATTGGCCCAGTTTTATATGGATATTATAGTGGGAATCAATTACATTGGTGCCTATTACAAGGCGCATCCCGGCGGCCTTGAGCTGCTGCACAATTTGTACAACAGGCTCATTCATCTTTGGATGAAAGAATTTTCCTAAAAGAGATTCAGTTTCGCCTGGAGGAATTGTCCTGCCTGTTATTTCCGTGTATATAGACCATAGATCATTTTCGCGTATTTCGCCTCGGCCGTGCCTGAGAAGCGCTTCATGGAAACGACCATCTTTTTTATAAAAATTTTTATCCGTTAATCCCAGATAGGCCATTAGTTCCGGCCATATAACATAGTCCTGAACAATTACACCGCCCATGTCGAAAACACAACACTTGATCAACGTGAAAACTCCTTTGATTCAGGATAAACCTGATAATCGTGGCGTTAATTATAAGCACGCAGTTATTTTCTTGTTCATCAGCGCGTAATGCTCAGGCTCTATTTCTGTCCACACGAAGGGATCGTCCGGGTCATAGTATTCCGCCGGGTTGTAGATGAAGCGGGTTTTCTGACGCTCAAGGTCAGGGTCGGGAGTCGGGATCGCCGAAAGAAGCGCCCTGGTATAGGGGTGTACAGGACGCCGGAAAAGGGTCTCGGTCTCCGCCAGTTCTACCAACTTACCCTTGTTGATGATCGCGATGCGGTCAGATATGAAGCGGACGACGCTAAGGTCATGGGCGATAAAGAGATAGGTGAGTCCTCTGGTTTCCTGCAGTTCCGCAAGAAGATTAATAACCTGAGCGCGGATTGAAACGTCAAGGGCGGAGATGGGTTCATCGGCAATAATGAACTCCGGTTCCATTATTAGAGCGCGGGCGATGCCGATGCGCTGACGCTGACCGCCTGAAAATTCGTGCGGAAACCGGCTGGAAAATTCAGGAAGCAGGCCCACGTCGTGCAGGGCCTTGGAAACCTTTTCCATACGCTCCGCCTCGTTTTTAAAATTTTTCAGGCTGTAAAGACCTTCCGATACGATGTAGTCGATTTTTGAGCGCTCGTTCAGCGAAGCCATTGGGTCTTGAAAGATCATCTGTATCTTATGCGTAACCATCCTGTCCCGCTCTTTGGGGATCTTGCCGTTTATACGCTCGCCCTTGAAAAGGACTTCTCCTTCTTTGGCGGGGTTAATGCGTATGATGGAACGCCCGATGGTCGTTTTGCCGGAGCCCGACTCGCCCACAAGCCCGAAGGTTTCGCCTTTGAAAATGTGGAAGCTCACATTATCCACTGCGCGAAAGTGTTTGTGTTTTGAACCGAATTCTACAGTCAGGTTCTTTACGTCGAGCAATACCTCATTAGTTGGCATGGCGATGCGCTCCTATGGACTTGATAACAGGAGGCGGTTCAATTTTTGGCGCCCGCGGATCCAAAAGCCAGGTTCTGGCTTTATGGGTTTTTGAGCCTTCCACCGTGAAATAAGGCGGACGCTCCAGAAAATCTATGCGTAAGGCGTTTTGATTGCGCGGGGCGAAAGCGTCGCCTGAAACTTCGTAAAAAAGATTTGGGGGTGTTCCTTTTATCGTAAACAGCTTCTCTCCTTTTACGCCTAACTGCGGGAGTGAGGAAAGAAGCGCCCAGGTATACGGGTGCTGCGGGTTGTAAAACACCTCGCGCACGCTGCCAATCTCCACTATATCGCCGGCGTACATTACTGCCACCCTGTCCGCCACCGCGGCCACAACGCCCAGGTCGTGAGTTATGTAGACGATGGTCAGATGGTATTTTTCTTTAAGGTCTTTCAAAAGACTCAATATTTGCGCCTGAATTGTAACATCCAGGGCGGTGGTAGGTTCGTCGCAAATCAGTATTTTTGGGTTACACGCCATTGCTATGGCAATAACGATGCGCTGGCGCATTCCTCCGGAAAACTCGTGCGGGAACTGGCCGCCCCGTTTTTCGGGATTTTCTATGCCTACATCGCGGATGTATTCTATCGCACGCGCCCTTGCCTGGTCGACGCTTATCTCCTTGTTGTGAAGGGTGATCGCCTCGACAATCTGCTCCCTGATGGTTTTTAGAGGGTTTAAAGCCGTCATGGGATCCTGAAAAACCATGGCTATTTCACCGCCGCGGATTTTCAGCCAGTCTTTTTCTTTCCTGAATTTTGACAGATCCATATCTTTATAAATAATTGAGCCGTTATCTATAAATCCGTTCCCGTCCAGCATGCCGGTAAATGTCTTTACAAAGACGGATTTACCAGAACCGGATTCGCCAACTATCGCTAGACTTTCGCCCTTGTACAGATCCAGCGACACTTCGCGTATTGCTTTCAGGATTCGTCCCCGCAGACTGAACTTGACCACCAGATCTTTTACGCTGAGTATAACTTCCTTTCCGTTTATTTCATCAGACATAATACGCTCCGCTATACGTGGTTCTTTGGGTCGGCAGCGTCTGCGAAGGCGTTGCCTATTACATAGAACGAAATGCTGATAATGCTTAAAACCACCAGCGGGAGCCACAATTGATACCGCGAGCTTGTTGACAGCATCCTCAAGCGACCCTCGTTCAATAAATTGCCCAGCGACGGCATACTCACCGGCAGGCCGAGTCCTATGTAGGTCAGAAAGACTTCGCTGCTTATAGTGCCGGGGATTGAAAGGGCCACCCTCATCATTATTACGGAGACAAGGTATGGCAGGAGGTTCTTGGTTACTATCCTGTACGTTCCAACACCAAGACAGCGCGAAGCCAGATTGTACTCCCTGTCGCGGATAATTATGATCTGGTTTCTTATAAACAGCGCCATGCCTACCCAACCGGTAACGCACAGGGCAATAATTATCGTTCTCATGCCAGGCCTTAAAACATATGCGAACAGGATCATTACAATCGTAGTAGGAATATTATCTATAACGTTGTATATCTCCGTAATAATACGATCAAGTTGCCGCACATAACCCCATAACGCGCCGATTATTATGCCTATGACCGTTTCCCAAATGGCGACGGTAAACGCTATAAAAAGCGATGTCCGTGTTCCTGCCCATATGCGCGCCCATAGGTCCTGCCCGATGTTGTTCGATCCGAAGAAGAACAACTCTCCGGGAGGGACATTTCTGTACTGAATGCCGGTATCAGGGTTGTTAAATATCTCAACAGGGTTTTTTTGATTCGGGAGGTAGGGCTGTACGATGGAGAACAAAATCAAAAACACCATTACAACGAGGAGGGTGAAGGCCATACGGTTTTTTAAAAACATCCTGAATGTTGAACGCCAGTACGAATAGTTGGAATAACCGCCGCGCTCTGCGCCGGTAGGATCATATTCTACAGGCGCGAAAAGCTCATTGTCCGGTAGCTTCTGTATATGCTCTGATACATTTTCCGTCAAATTACGGAATTTTTTTCTGCCCAGGAAGAATGACATCAGCGTGCCTCTTTCCTTTTGGCGAATTTAATGCGCGGGTCAACAACTGCCATTGCTATATCTCCCAGCATAAGCCCGAATACCCCCAGGCATGAATATATCAACACAAGAACCTGCACAAGGGGATTGTCCTGCCTTTGTATTGCCTGCACCAAAAGCCCGCCCATGCCTGGTATAGAGTAAAGCGATTCGACGTATATCGAACCCGCGATGGTGTACAATATTGAAGACGGTATATATTGAATTACCGGCACAAAGGAATTTCTGAACACATGCCTGAGCATGATCTTCTGGCTTGTCTGCCCCTTGGCGGTAGCGAGCTTTACATAATCTTTGTTTATTTCATCTACCATGTAACGGCGCATCCACATGGAGTAGGAAGCGATGCCCGCAATCGACAGCGAAAAAGTGGGAAGTATCCAGGTTTCCGGACGCCTTTCATTGAACAGCATCGGAAGCCCTGACCACTGAGTAACGTAAAGCTGTATCAGCAGGTGGTAAATGACGGCAGGTACGGCTATCATAAAAACAATAAAAATCGTGCCTATCTTGTCAAAGGTTTTCCCTTTTGACCTTGCCATTAACGCGCCGCTAATTATTCCGAAAACAAGGGAAATTGTTATGCTGGCAAGCCCGAAAAACAGCGAATACGGTATTTTTTCCTTGAGTATTACCGTTATTTCTGTTTGAGGCCTGTAGATGGCCGATCTTCCAAGATTGCCCTTAAAAAGGTTCACGTAAAAATTCTTTACCTGCACTATAAGCGGATCGCGCAGGCCCATGTTGCGGAGGATTGCCTCTTTGGCGGATTCCGAGAGCTTGTCGGTGCCCGCGCCAAGGTACCCTTCTTCGGGCATTAAACGCAGCAGGCAAAACACAATCGTTACGACGATAAACAATGTAATGAAGCTTTGTCCTAACCGTTTAAGAAAAT
>Ga0268262_10000556_pt1 | contig 48958 bp, 55 predicted proteins | sample TergutNc150P3_FD_190354 | JGI IMG/M metagenome (GOLD analysis project Ga0268262, IMG submission 190354) | Nasutitermes corniger P3 segment gut microbial community from laboratory colony in Florida, USA - Nc150 P3 (SPAdes) (version 2) | ecosystem: Host-associated > Arthropoda: Insects >... | reverse complement strand
TGGCTTTGAATTTGCCACCTATTATTGTTCCTAACAAAGGCAAGAAAGCGGACTATTATCCGTTGTTTGACAAATATGTTTCAACTTTTAAATACGATGGTTTCACAAAAAATTTCGCCCTGCTCTTGCTGGAATCTCTGCACAAAAGGATTGCCATTTTAACCAGCAAACGCATTATTCCGCTAAACTTATGGGCAAAACAGCACAACATAAGCGGCAACTCTGCCGCCAACAAAGCCAAAAGGCAAACCATACCCGCTTTCAGAATACGTGAAAAATGGATGATTTCTGGGGATTTTCACGTAAAGTAAATTCAAGAGCTTCGTAGTGAGGGTGGTGTAATACTTAGCATTTTTGACAATGTTTTAGGATGATTTGCAACATAATCCAATATGCCAGACATTACCTTCACGTAATTTCTGTTAAAAGACTTGAAAACGGAAATATTTTCTTTGCTTATAGGTAGAGTAACTGTTGTTTTTGCATTTCGTTTTTTCTTTGCAAGTTCGGTGAATTCCGCAATAGCAGCTTCGGAAGATTTTGGAGAATCTTCATTATACACAATTGGAAAAGAAGAGGCAAGCTCTACTTCTGCTAATTGCTTTCTAGTTGGTTTTTGCCCAATTAGAACTTTTGTTGTTACCATCGCCATAATAACTACTCCTTTCTTTTTTATTTGCCAAACGAGCCGAAATTAACCTAATATTTTCATCTCGTTCAGTATAAATCACAAATAGCACCTTACCTACCAAACCAAGCGTTTGCCAACGAATTTCCCCAGAACTATTGCTTAACGAATTATCAAGCCGTTCTATGCGGTTAGGGTCAGCAAAAACCAATCTAGCAGTTTCAAAACTTATATGATGAACCCTACGATTAATAGCATTTTTGTTTTCATCCCATTCAACTATAAGTTCTGCCATTTGGGTTAATATAGAAATTTTCTATCTTCCATAGCAAACCTATGTTCAAGCGATTGCCATATCTTACATCAGAAGCGTTTAGAGGGCTTTCAAGGCACCGCCTTGTGATAATCCCTTCGCTTGCCACCACGTTTTTGTGTTCGTTTTTGCTCATAGCAAGCATGAACGCACTGAGTTTTGCCGTGCAGCTTTCTGCACAGTCTGCTTCTTTGTATAGAATAGAAGCCTTCTTTTTGAATACTCCAAAGCAAGAAGAGTCTGATTCAATTTCTAATATAGTTGCGGCTTATGAAAACGTCAGTTCCCTTATTTATATTCCAAACGAACAAGCACTTGACGAATTTAAAAAGAGTTTTCCCGAAGATATGCTCTACCTTGTGGAAGGGAATCCGTTGCCGGCTTCGCTACGTATTCAAATAAGGGCAAATGCGCAAACCTTTCAAACCATTGAAGACATATCTAAAAAGTTGCTCGCCATGCCAGAAATTTCCGTTGTTCAATCTCCAACGGAATGGATTAAAAGGTGGGAAAGTTTCAAGTGGCATTTTTTTGCAATCCCTGCGGGAATTGCGGCACTTATGCTAACCATTTTATGGCTGATAATGTGGAATGCTATGAGGCTCACTTTGATTTCCAGAAAAGAGTTGGTGAACAACATAAAATATTCTGGAGGAACGGAGTTTTTTATACAATTTCCATTTGTGTTGGAGGGTTTGTTGCAAGGGCTTATGGGTGCAGGGCTTGCCGCCATTCTGTTTGAATTTGCAGAAAAAACAATTATAGATTATTTTCCTATACTCTCGCAATTCACGCAAAAAAATTTGAACGCAAGTCTTTTTGTTTTGCTATTTGTGGCAGCTTCCGAAGCTGTGGTTAGCTATTTTACCGTTCGCAAATTTTTAGTTAGAGGGATATAGGCAAGTGGCTAGTGACATAAGGCTAGTGACTTGCGGTTTGATTCTGCTAACATTGCAGGCTCTTGCCGCACCAGCAAGTTCTGTGGACAAGCAGCTCAAAAGCAATGCGGCGGCTCTGAAAAAAAATCAAGAAGAGATAAAAAAAGCTGAGACAAAGGTTAAGGAACTTGAAAATAAAGAGTTCGGAGTTCTAAAAACCATAGCCGAAATAGACCACGGATTAACGCAAACAAGGGAGCAGTTATATGTTCTGCAAAAAAAAGAAAATTCGCTTAAAACCGCAATAAAAAGCATAGAAGAAGAAATAGCCCATTTGCAAGAAAATTTAGACACCCAAAAAAAAGCCATAGCTGCAAGGATAAGAGATTTGTATATACACGGCAAAAGAGAGGAATGGGAACTTTTATTCAACCTATTAAAAGAAAATGAAAACCCAGAACGCAAGCTCTATTGGGTGCAAAGGCTTTTGGAAAGCGATAGAGTGACCATTGAAAACTATCTCGCATCCATAGAAAAGCAAAAGGAAAATAGGGAGCAACTTGGAACCAAACAAAAAGAAATGGCTGAACTTCACGAGAGCAAGTCTATGGAAGAAAGCAAATATCAAAACCAATTGCTGTTTCAAACAGAGGTTTTAACCAAGGTGAAAAAAGACAAGACTACTCAGGAAAGGGTGATTGAAGAATACAAGCAAAACCAGCAAACATTAACCACGCTAATAGCAACCCTTGAAAAAAAACGCCAAGCGGAACTTCTTAAAAGGCAGGCAGAGCAATCAACATCAACAACAAAGAGGAAAATTGAAAACGAAGTTCCCATTGCGGTTGGACCAAAATGCACCCCGCTAAACGGCGAAATAATAAGCCACTATGGCTACCACGAAAATAAAGACCTCGGCATAAGGCTTGAACACAAAGGTACTGAAATCAGAGGGCAAAAAGGAGATGGCATTAAAGCAGCCGCCGCAGGCACGGTTGTGATGACGGGAAATATTCCAGGGCATGGCCCTTCTGTGATTCTTGACCACAGAGGTTCTTATTACAGTGTTTACGGACACTTGGGAAGCATAAAGGTTAAGGAGGGAGAAAATGTGAAAAACTGCCAGGAAATAGGCACTGTGGGCAATGCGGAATCCACAAATGGCTACAAACTTTATTTCCAAGTTTATAAAATTTCTTCAAAAAGCGCTAAGGGGCAAACACAAGATCCTATTCTTTGGCTTAAAAATTAACCTTTTTTCAAAAATTTAATATATATTAAGTAGAATGGACAATATCCCTGTTACAAAAGAAACTTACGATTTGCTCACGAAAGAGCTAGAAAACTTGAAAAAAGTTGAAAGACCTCGTATTTTGCAAGAAATTGCCGAAGCTAGGGCCCAAGGTGATTTAAGTGAAAACTTTGAATACCACTCTGCCAAAGACCAGCAGGGCAAAATTGAATCCAGAATACAATTTTTGGAAGACAGGGTTGCCAGATCGGTTATAATTGAGCACGATACCGCAGGTGCCGCCCGTATTCTGTTTGGAGCAACTGTAAAAGTAAAAGATTTATCGCTTGGCAAGGAATATGAGTACACTTTGGTATCTCCAGAAGGCTCAGATCCCGTAAATGGCAAGATAAGTTCGGTTAGCCCCATTGGAAAAGCCCTAATTGGCAAAACAAGAGGCGATAAAGTTGAGGTTCAAACCCCAAAAAAAGTGATAAAATTGGAAATTTTGGACTATAAATAGCAATAAAGGGAAATTTTTTTATATATTTATATGTGGAGTATATATGAAATTTAAATTCAGACTTTTCATGGCGTTTTTCTTGTTGCTCACAGCCTCCTCTGCTTGGGCTAGCAAATGGGCAATAGACAGTTTTGACGATTCTTCAGACCCTGGAGATCCAGATAAATTTATAGATGGAGACTTAAATCCAGTTAAGCCAGGGCAGGTGAGCCAGCAGAGCAATACCTTGTACGTGAGGCAAAAATTTGAAGATACGTTTGGAGACGAAGGAGCCACCTATCAAATCTTCAAAGGCCGCCCAACGGCAGAGGCTAAGAGCCTTGGCAAAATAAGCGTGGACGGTATTCCTTACGGAACCCTTCTTAAAATGAAGTTATTTTACAAAAGAAACGCCACTGGCGACGACGATTTGGAAACCGTATATTTTGATGGAAAAGACATCCTTGTTGAAGGGTCAGACCCTGTTTACATAAATTTAAACGGCAAAATGGAAGAGTTAAAACCCGTGATTCTAATGGACTTCAAAGTATCCATAACATCTGAGCCTGCAGGGGCGACTGTGACGATAGGCGGCGTAGAAAAGGGTTCCACGCCACTCACATTCAATCTCGCTTCCCAGAAAACCGTAACTGCGATAATAACCAAAGACGGCTATTACACTATTGTTAAACCAATTACACCATCAAACAAGCAAATGGTACAAGAAGGTGTTTCACTAATGGCAAGAAAATCTTTGGATAATCCTGCAACAGCCTATAAAACTAAATTGCAATCGGTTAAGTCAGATAAGAACGCTGTGAAAAACCTTCGTGCCGATGTTAAGAAAACACTGGATAATTACAATTCAGATAGCAAAAAATCCATAGACGCTGTTTTGTCTAAATATCCTGCAAATCCACAAAAAGCCTCAGAAGAAAGCTCGAATGACTACTCTGCCCGCCAAACTATATGGAGCAATGCGCAAACCAAAGAAAGAGAAATTTTGAATAAAGAATCACTAGGCATTTTCAACGAACTCAAAGACTTGCTCGCAGAAATAGATAACGTTGCCAAAGACCTGAATGCACCCCCAGTTGTTGCTACCGCGCCAAAAAAACCGCCACCGCCGCCCGTAGAGGACGACGATGATGAAGATGCCGAATACGATGAAGATGCGGATGAAGAAGAGGTTGGAAAGGGAGTTACCGCTCAGGAGAAATACGATTATTCTAAATACGGAGCTGCTGGCAATGCAACGCAAATATTCGGACATACAGACGAAATTCTGTTCTGGACAGGCATGGCATTTCTTGCAAGTGCAATTGGCAATGGTGTTGTAGGTTATTTGCAACATGATAAATGGACAAAGGCAGACAAAGCCGTAAAAGATGCAAATGATAGAATAGATAAGATACATGAAAGTATAAAAGATACATGCTCAAAGTACTCTAGTCTCGGGCAAGTCAATTATTCATCTTGTGTAACGCATTTAATCCAAACTGTAGAAGGTAAAGATTTTGATGGTAATCTTGACCCTAAACTAACAGAGGGATCGCCTGAAGCTCAAGAGAAATATGCAATACAACAAGGTTATACGATTTGGTTTTTAAAAAATAATTTGAGTATTAACGAGCCATCCCGTGATGGCTATAATAGAGGTCGCATGATTTTCTTTAGCGCAGCGGCGGTTTCTGCTGCTATAAGCATAATCCTGTTCGCATGGTGAGCGTAAGGGTTTCGGTAAATAAAATTTTGTGCGAAACCTTCATCGGGATTTATCCCGATGAACTCTACGAAAAACAAAAGGTAGAGTTCGGTTTTTCTTTTGAATATGATTGTGAGCGGGCAATTTCTGCCGACTCAATTGACGAGGCAGTTGATTATGCAGTTTTAACGGAAGATTTAAAGACATTCGTTTTTAACAGTAAATTTAATCTTTTAGAAACTTTAACCTCCGAAATAGCAAAAAGAATTTTGGCATTTTCACCCAAAATAACATCTGCAAAAGTTCATTGCGTAAAGTTGAATGCCTTGTGCCCAAGTGTGGAGATAGAATGGAAAAGATAGATGTTGGAAGTTCTAGATACCCAAAAGTTCTGGCTAAATCCAAATATGCTTTACCTCTTTGGCTTAAAGGGCAGGCATTTGAGGGTAATGAATTTTGCCTTGCTATGGTAGGTACCAGAAGCCCTAGCGGTTTGGCTGCAAGCTCAGTTAAATCTTTGGTGAAAACATTAAAAAATTACAATGTTCGCATTGTAAGCGGGCTTGCCCAAGGCGTAGATTCGCTTTGCCACACTGCTGCAATAGAAAACAATTTGCCAACAACTGCAGTTATAGCTCAAGGCTTGGATATGCCGCTCCAAGGTAGCCAGCAAATTTTAGCGGAAAAAATTTTAGAATGTGGCGGAAATATAATCACCCCATTTTCACCTGGTTCAAAGGCTTTCCAAGGATATTTCGTTAAAAGAAACTCAATAATATCTGGAATGTCAAATGCCACTATAATTGCAGAAAGCAGAATAAAAGGCGGAGCCATGCACACAGCAAATTTTTGCCTAAAAGAAAACAAGCCTCTGTTTGCACTGCCTGGCTCTCCCATGAGTCCAACATCGGAAGGTTGCAACTGGCTTATTTACCAAAAACAAGCGCAAATTATTTGGAGCATAAATAATTTTCCAGAAATACTGGGTTTAAATTCACTTTTCCCTTTATCTGAACCGCAAGCAACAAAATCCGATGGTAAATTCCCAACTTGGGCTACTAAAGGGACTATTTTGGAAATAGGCGATATTTGCGAGCAGAGCAGCAAACCTGTGAACGAAATTCTAGCCATGCTAACAGAAATGGAAATAGATGGCAAATGCAAGGTTAATGGACAGAGCGTAATATTTTTCTAAATTCTAGCCATGCCTCTTAAAAAGCTCTTAACGAATCTTTGGTTGTATGGATGGATATTGATTGTTCCGCTTGCTATTTTAGCCAGCTTTATGGATTTGCTTTTGCTCGGCGGAATCCGTTTGTTTTTATCTATTGCATCTGGGCAAAATATTCTTCATGTTGAGCAGCTGAAAGAAATAGGTCCCCTGCATTGGATTCTTTTAATGCTTGTGGTGGCAGCCCTGCGTTATTTGATAATAACGCTTAGAGTGCGCTCAGAAGAAAGGCTTAGTCACAAGCTGGAAAGCCATTTGCGAGTTTGGTGGGTTCGTACCGTGAAAAAGTTGCATCCATCGCAATTCCACAAAGGCGAAACCAAAAACATTATGCACAATTCAAGTTCTGCGGTTTCGGCTTTGCCAAAAGGTTGCAAGGTTGTTGCTCAATCTGTGCAAGCCGTGTCGCAACTGCTATTTTTTGTACCCGTTTTATTTTGGCTATCTTGGCAATTAACCATTGTGCTGTTATTTATTTTTGCGCCCATAATGCTATATTTGCAAAAAAGCATTAAAAAAATTGGACATAGAATTGATGACCTTAACTTTTTTGCTGGTGATTACGAATCAACCTTGTGGCGATGGGCAGCTATTATCAGGTTCTGGAACAACCAAACAGAGCTTTCAAAATATTTAACATCCATTTTCAAAAAAATTCACAATTTGAGAGACACTTCCATACGCATGGGCGTTAAAGATGCAACCATAATGCAAAACATAGAAACCATTTCAATAATAATAATGTGCGTTATTTTGACTGTTTGCGCTGCTTTGATTAATATGCAAGTAATGGAACCATTTCAGATAATCCTATTTTGCGCAGCTCTCTTTATATGCTACAAACCATTGAAAGACTGTTCTCTAATTTTTCCAAATTTAAGGGATTTAAAATCGGCTTATGCGGGGCTTAAACGTTTGGAAGATATGGATTGCAATGAAAAATTCTTTGAAGAAAGAGACGAAGATTATATCAGAATTGAAAATGTGTCTTTTAGATATGGCGGTGATGACGAACCTTGGATATTCCAGTCTTTGAACAACATAGTGAGCTTAGATAAGCCACTGCTCGTTCAAGGCGATAACGGCAGCGGAAAAACCACTATGCTTCGAATATTATCTGGTATGGAAATTCCTCAGGAAGGCAGTATTTTTGTGCCACCCAAAATGAGAAAAGGAACATTTTATCTTTCGCAAAGATTATTTTTGCCGCCAATTTCGTGGCTTGAACAGGAGATAAACAAAAAAGAATGGAGCAATAATATAAAGAACTTCTTTTCCGTTTTGGATTTGGAAGTTCTTTTGCATAAACACGGACATTCAAACGGAGAATTGCAAAGAATTGGCTTGGCTTGGGCTGTTATTAGCGGCTCTCCTTTTCTGTTTTTAGACGAGCCTTTTGCCTTTATTTCTCAAAATTTGCGGGAACCTATTTTCAAAGCATTCTGGAACGCCACAATAGAAACAGACCAATGGTGGATGATGGCATCCCACGAATTGCCGCCTGAGGCTTACAGAAACAGAGTCCTTTATTGGAAACTTTGAATAATTCTATCTAAATTTTCCTTTGTGCTTTTTCCATCTATGTAAATGGGATTTTCTTTATGCTTAAACCAAGTTATTTGACGCTTGGCATAATGGCGGCTGGATAAAGCTACTTTTTCTGCTATTGAGTGCGGATTCTCGTTTTTTTCCAAGGCTGCTTTTAAATCCAAATATCCAAGGCTCTGCCAAGCAGGAGCATTTAATGGCACATTTTTGGAAAGCTCGGTAACTTCTTCTGGCCAACCATTTTCAAGCATTTTAACAACACGCTCATTTATCCTTTTGTAAAGTTCAGCACGTGGAAAATCCAACCAAACAGAGGGTATGGCACCTATGCCGCCAATTCTTGGGTTTGTAGTTGATTCCCCTAACTCAATGGTTCTGAGCAATCTTTGGGTATCGCCTGGCATTATTTTGCCTTCTATGCTGGGATTTGCTTTTAAAGCGTCCGTATAAAGCAAGCTGCGTTCTTTGTCTTTGTAGTGTTTTTTCAGTTGTTCCCTGAGTTCGGGATTTGAGGGTGGCAATCTACTTAATCCTTGGCACAAAGCCTGCATATATAGTCCCGTGCCGCCTGTGAGGATAAATTTTGTGCTTGGTTTTTGCTCGAGGATATTTTTAACATCTTTTGCAAATTCAGCCGCATTGTATTGTTTTTCGGGTGGCAAAAAATCAACTAAATGGTGAGGAACCGTGTGCAAGCACTCCCCTGTTGGTTGTGCCGTTCCTATTCTGAAACCTCTGTAAATTTGTCTGGAATCCATGCAAATAATTTCTGCGCCCAGCTTTTGAGCAAGCAAAACCGCAAGCTCAGTTTTTCCAGAACCTGTTGCACCTAATATTGCGCCGAGTATAGGCATAATTGGAATGTAGCAAACTAGTCTTGCAAGCAACGGATACTATGGAAGTAAGACTTGCCGTAGCCCTCGTTTAGAGTCTCGTTGGCGTAGAACAGACCCCGATATGAGGCGTAATTATCACTTATATCCAAGGAACTCCACCAATAGCCGCCAGCACCAATACTGTTGAAACTGCCATTGAAATCGCCCCAGCCACCCGGCAGAGCTGCAAAGCCGTGAATGTCATCTCCTGAAGAAATCCCCTCATACGAATTCCAATAACTTGTGGCTTTTAACTGGGTTCCCGCATTTTTGCCAACAAATTTTGTAAGCACTCTCCAGTCATCATCGCTTGGGATATGCCAACCTTTTGGGCATATTCCCCTATGCTTCTCTAATATTTGAGAAGCACAAATCTTGGAATTGCAACTAGGCGGCAATGCCATTGCAGTTGCCCAATCGTAAAGTCTGCCATAAATCGCGCAGTTGGCTTCATCGTTATCGTAGCATTTGCTGCCATTTATATTGTAATTCAAATTCTCCGCCATCCAAGTTTGAGTACCTATTTTCACGATTCTGTAATTCTCTATATTGTCGCCCTCGTCATTGTTCTCAACATCTGGCGCACAGGAGAATAGCAACGAGGCATAAAGCACCGCTGCAAAAGGCACAAAACGTGGAGATTTAGCCATATTGGGAAGATAGAAATTTTCTATATTCACCCTAAGTAGGAACAATAAGCCTTAACCTTAACAAGGAGGCTTTTATGGCTATTCCAGCGTACATGAAGATAGATGGTATTCCCGGGTCGGTGAATGTTTCAGGAAGAGAGGGCTTTGTTGAAGTCCTTGAATTCAACCACAGGGTTTATGTCCCAACAGACCGCGATGACGGTTCGCTCACAGGCACACGCAAGCACGATTCACTTGTGCTGCACAAGGCTTTTGACAAATCGTCTTCGCTACTTTACCAAAAGGTTTGCACAGGGCAAACAGTCCAAGACATCCTTATCCGGTGGTATAAAATAACAGACCGAGGAGAGGAGGTTGCATATTTTGAACACAAACTAGAAAAATGCAAAATAGCTAGTGTGCGTTCTTATATGCACAATGTAAAGGATCCCACAAAGGAGCAATTTGTCCACCAAGAAGAGGTTACTATTCGCTACGAAAAAATAACCTGGAATTTCCTTGACGGCAACTTGCAGCACACAGACCAGTGGAATCAGAGGTAAATAGTGCAACACGGGAGCCCTTCCATTTCCGTAATAATCTGCAGCCGCAGCCAAAGCGAAGCTTTGAGCGTGCGGCGAAATTTGCTAGGAACAGCAAAATATCCAAATAGTTTGGAAATTATTATTATGGATAACAGAGAAAAAAACGAGGGTTTGTGCGCTGTGTATAATCAGGGCGTGGCAAAGGCAAATGGCAGAGTTTTGGTGTTTATGCACGAAGATGTGTGGATGATGGAAAAAGATTGGGACACAGTTCTTTTGAAAAAATTCAGGGAGTTGAAAGAAATGCAAATATTGGGAGTGGCTGGCACAGCTTTGCTAGAACCACAGCCTTATGCGCATTGGCCTGCGGCAAATATTCCTTACACTTTTGGAAAAGTTACACATTTGAACAAAAAAAGCGAAGAGTTTTTTCTCGCTATTTACAACGAAAGAGATGGAGACCAAGAAGCTGTGGTAGTTGATGGTTTGTGGTTTGCCGTTAGAAAAACACTATTTGAAAAATGCCGTTTTGATGAACAGACCTTCACAAGATTTCATTTTTACGATTTGGATATTTGTATGCAGGCTCTTGAATTTGGCAAGGTTTATGTAACTGCCGATATTCGTGTTTTGCACAAAAGCGAGGGCTCTTTTGAAGGTGAGTGGAAGGAATGGAGCCAAATTTTTGTTGAAAAATGGAAGGAAAAATTACCAGCAAAAACTATAAATGAACCTCCACCTCCAAATAAAATCCTCAAAACTGGGCGCATTGATTTGCAAGGCAAGGTTAAAGTGCCTAGTTGGTAATTTAAAACAACAGCCAACCCGATAAGCTTGAAAGAAAAAAGAACAAGCAACTCAAAACGCAAAGACCTTGAAAAACGATTACCGCAACCATAATTATTTTGTTCTCTATTGCAAATGATATTATTTTGTAAAACACAAATGAAATGCAGGCCCCCAAAAAACCTGAAAGCGAAAAGGCAAGATAAAGGGTTCTATCGAAATTTTCAAATAAAAAATTATATGGATGCAATAAATTGAACCAAAGCAAAAACTGCACCACAATGCTATAAAAGAGAGGAATTACTAAAACAAGCCAAGACATCAAAACACCTCTATGCTTAAATTAGAAATTTTCTTTTGCAATATATTTTTTACACCATCTAAAAATTCCCTTGATAGCGGTTTTACGGAATTTTCCACAGTTTGGCGCACCACGGAATAAAGCTGAACACTCAACAGGTTTTCTGGGTTAATTTGGTGAATTCTTTGCACAATTCCCGCATAACTCTCAATATCTGTTTCGCTTGGGGTTCTGCCATTTGCCTCACAGAGCATAGTTTGTATTCGCAAGGGGAATCTTGAAACAGCAAATTTCAAATTATTCTCTATTAACTCCATATTTATTTTATTTTTTGGACGGTTTATAAAATCAAGCCATTCATCTGTGCCTGCATCCAATTTTCCCCAAATTTCACCGTTAAAATCTAAAATTTTTTCCAATTGCATTGCATTTGTTATTAGCACTAATTTTGGAATTTCTGAAATACCTTTTAACTGTTTGCAGAGTTCGGCAAAATGAGGGTAAAGAGTCGGTTCGCCATCTCCGCTCAAAGCTATGTCTTTCAATATTCTGTTTTTTTCCTCAACACGAGAGAAATGTTCAGATAATTTTGTTTTATGGTAAATGGAGAGCATTTCTTTTAATTCAACAATAATTTCATCTACAGATGGGATTTTCGCAGATATATCTTTTTTATTAACCTGGCAATAGACACAGCGATATGAACACATCCCATTTGGTGTGCAATTTATGCCAATAGATAATCCTTTTGCTCGCCTTGAGATAACTGGATACACAAAGCGAAAATTCTCAAATTTGCGATTGTGGTCTGACCATGCGTTCATCAGTTCAGAAGTTGACATACAGCCTCAACTGTACTGTATTCAAGCTTTCAAATCTAGCTTCGCCCTTAGCTTCTTCCAAGCCCTCTGCCATACGGTCGTGAAGCTGCTGTTGATAAGACAGTTCCAAAAAGCGCGTAAGAGAGAATCGTAAATCTGCGGAAAGCTCCTCAATTCTGTAACTTTTAATTTTAGCGTTTTGAAAAAATATCTCACCCAATAAATCAAGTGTAAAAAATCTCAGGAAAGAAAGTCTTATGTTAACAGAATTTTCCCAGCCGTAATCATAAGATTCGTTGGTTGCGGTAATGAATCCAGATTTTACCTTGTTGCTTGGAATTAGAATTTTTCTCCTTATCGTTTGCCTTGCAGCAAAACCAGTTTGAGCAGAAATATCTGTGGCATTTGAAACAACAGGTTGCAAATTCAAACCAACACCCTCTCCTATGCGAAGCGGGTCAAATGAAGAACTCATGCGAATTTTTTCGCCTTTATATAGGTTTAAGGTATCGGTTTCGTCAATCCAATAGTATTCTGGAAAAATATGAGTTTTTACATTCACCCTAGTGTATGGACCCATCCAGTCAAAAATTCTATACACAACAGAACTTTGAAATTGCAGCAAATCTTGTGCAACGCTCCATTGAGATTCTTTTTTCTCTTCGTTTAACCATTGCATATTTTGCCTAGTGTATAATTCCGTTAGCCAAAACATTTTTGTGCGATTGTAAAGAGCACGCAAACGCAAATCGCCAAGGGCATTCCACGCACTGCTTTTTTGTTCGTTTGCCGTTAGCAGAGTTGTGTAGCTGGCAGAACCACCGAGCCTAAGTCCATAAGTCCAATAGGAATTTTTTGCAGTATTTATGCGCATTTTATGCACTCCGCCTGCAATAAGCCGCCCCGTGCTGTCTTCAAAAACAAGTTCCACATTACCTAATTCACCAGGATTTACCTGCACGGTTATATAGTTCAAAATAGAGCTTGCATTTTCTCCGCTTCTGGAAATTCTATATATCTGCGGGGGTAAAATCCAGGTTTTTATATCGTTTTGCCTTTCTTGAGTTAAACCAAAGCCCCTGCCATAGCTCTTGCCGCTGTAAACTTCAAAAATTTCGTAATTCTCAGACACAAATTCACCGTCTTGATTTATGGTATTTATCACAAGCCCGCCCCACTTAGGCTCAACAAGGGTTGTTTTTCCCTCTTCTACTTTCACTTCATATACAAATCTATTTTCCGTATTGCCAGAACCCATAATAACCATATAGGTTCCATAGGGCACAACTAAACGCTGTCCGTGTTTTCCAAGCCATTCCCTATGTTCGTATTCTTTTGAAAGAGTATCCATTCTAACAACTTTGAATTCAGGTTCCAAACGGCTTTCTGTAAAACGGGGAACAAAAATTGCCCCTTGCCCCATACCTACAAATACTTCATCTTGATTCATTTGTTCTTCTATATTTGGAGCAGTCCAGCCTTTATTTTCATAAATATCTCCTTTCTCGTAATGCAACTCCTGCACAAGTTTTTGGCTTTTTTCCAAGGAAATTTCGGTATTTGTGATTTCTATGCCAGGAAGCTCTGGAGGGCGCATAGCAAAAACCATCTGAATCCAGATTGTAAGGATAAGGATTGATAGGATTAAAGCCTTTCTCACTCAATTTCTCCGGGAGGGGGCAAAGCTTCCAATTCTACGGGATCCTTAACACGATCCACAGATGGCAAAGGTTTTGCAATGGTGTGCCCAGCTATGACATTCATAACCGAATCTATATCTGCAATGGCCTCGTTGCTTATGTATTCCAAAAGTTCAGACAAACCTCGCACCACATAAATGGTTTCCAGATTGCTGACCTTTTTGCGATAATCCCATTCCCTGCTCCACAAAACTTTTTTTGTTCTGTTTTCTTGCAAGTGCATATTCATTGCCAAATGCGCATACCATTCATCTTGATTATCATATTCTTCTAGTGCCCTTATGGTTCCGCTTAGGGTAAAATCTGGTTCTTCAACATCTATATTTCTCCTCACATCAGAAAAAACTTTGGCTACCGAAAAATGGCGAAAAAGCATATCAGATACCAGATACTCTGGCTTAACCGCCCATAACTCGTAGTTGTAAAAACGCAGTTGAAATGGAGATTGCCTGTACACAATGTTATTGCGGCGATATGCTTCCGACACATCAAAATCCTTTATTCTTACCGAATATGGATAAGCACTTTCGTGGAGCATTTCTTTTGGAGTTGGTACATAGTCAAGCTGATAATAACTGTTCTCTTTAACACCTCCAAAAAAACTACAACTCATAAATATCAAAACAGAGAGACCAAGAGCTAAGTATTTCATATTTACCTCACCCTCTGCTTCTTTTCTTCGCCACGAATAAGGAGAGAAGGATTTTCCCTAACTTGGCGGCTAACATCGTTTAAGTTTTCCACTGCTTCTTTTAAATAACGAACCACCACAGATAAATCTTCTTGATTGCGATAAATAAGCTGGTCTGTTCTTTTTGCCAAAAGCTCCGCAGATTTTGCCGCATCGTTTATGCTTTTCACAGCGGCTTCTATTTGCAGATTTTGAATTTTTCTGTCTGTGTGCGAAGCTAGGCTATCTAGCTTTGCAACAGCAATTGTAATTTTTTGCACTGTTACCTTAGATTCCTCTGCAACAGCATTGGAATTTTCCAAGAGTAGTTTTGCATATCTTGGGATTTCATTTATATCCTTTGTGTTTTTTATCAAAACGGTATCCATCCTAGCGGTTATGTTGTCCAAATTTGTCGCAATATTGGTAAATCGTTTTTGATTATAATCATTTGTGATATTGAGTAAATTGTTCAATATTCCTTCAATTTTTTCCGCCATTAGCTCTGCCTGACCAGTAATTTGCTTTAACCCGCTAACCGAAGATTGTATAAAACTGTTTTTTGGGGCATTTGGGTCGCTGGGAGAACCTCCGCTAATTTCAATGCTTTTTAAACCAGTCAAGGAAATTCCGCCTATCAAGTTAGCAGTCATGGTTGTTTTTATTGGTGTTCCCGAAGAAACCTCAAAATTCACTATAACGGCGTTCAAATCTTCTTTATCCACTCCGATGCCTGTAACCTGCCCCACCACTATGCCATTCAGCTTGACTTTTGCCCCAGGGTTCAATCCGTCCACGGATTCCGTGAAGCGAGTTTTATATGGAGTAAATTTTTCAGTTATTTTTTCGCCTATTAAAAAAGCCGCCGTTCCTAAAACCAAAAAGGACATAAGCATCACAAAAATGCCGAGCCTTATCCTTTCTGCTTTAGTCGTTTCCATTATATATGGAAATATAGTAAGTACTGATTAATTCATATCCAAACGCTTGGGATATGGGACAAGGGACATGATTTTTCGCTTAAAAAAGCCATTTTTATTGCGTATTCATATCCCTTATCCCAAACATTCTAGTATTGAGATAATCTCCTAAGCTACCTCAATCCGTTTGCTTTGGGCTTCGGGTCTGCGGCTTAGGGCAAGCGTCAAAATTCCGTTTTCGCTAGAGGCTTTTATGTTTGAGCTGTCCACCTCGTTTGAAAGGTGAAATTCGCGCTCATATTTGTATTCCTCTTCTTCGCGTTTGCGAATAGCGGAAATCTTCAAGAGGTTAGCTTCAACATTGATTTGAATATCCTCTTTTTTAACGCCTGGTAGTTCAACTTCCAAAGTATAAACACCATCTTTTTCTGCAAGATAACTTTTTGGTGCATAAGCCTTGGCTTCTTCACCGCGAGCATAGTCCATTAAGGTATCAAATACGCGGTTCAGGTTGTGAACGGGTGAGTAATTTGTAAGTGTCATAAATCCTCCATGTTTGTTGGTTCTACACTGCTAATAAGGCAAATCCCGTGCCACAGGCAAAAAACGCTATTTTTACGCTAAAAATGCAGTTTTTTGTTAAAAATTACCCCAAAATGTTTCAAAATTAAAAGAAAAAATGAAACAGGAATGTTGCAATTTTTGCTATCTTTACATTATGACTGGAATCTCTATGCCCGAAGCTCTCATTGTATGTGTGGCACTGATATGCTTCACTGTTTTTATCACAGTTGTTGCCCTTAAAGGAATGGATTATTCCTTAAAAGAATGGATTGTTAAAAAAAAGAATGAAACTCATTGAGATAGCAAAAACGCTTTCACAAATGGCTTTATATCTCCGTTAAGCACAGCTTCGGTATTTGAGGTTTCGTGACCGGTGCGGGTGTCTTTAACGCGGCGGTCGTCTAAAACATAGGAGCGGATTTGGCTACCCCACTCAATTTTGCGCTTTTCTGCGGCTCGTTCATTCCGCTTTGCTTCCTCTTCGTCTTTGTAATATTGAACCAGCTCGGCTCTTAGCATTTTCATTGCGGTATCGCGGTTTTGAATTTGGCTGCGCTCTGTTTGGCAGCTTACAACTATGCCCGTTGGGTTATGCGTTATGCGCACGGCGGAATCGGTTTTGTTTATGTATTGACCGCCCGCTCCGCTGGAGCGGTAAGTGTCCACTCGCAAATCTGCTGGGTTAATTTCCACCTCCGCATCTTCGTAAATTGGGGTCATATAAACAGCGGCAAAGCTGGTGTGGCGGCGGGCATTTGAGTCAAAGGGGCTAATTCGCACAAGGCGGTGAACGCCTATTTCTGAACGCAACATTCCGTAGCTGTAAGGGTCTGGGAGTTCTAGGGTGCAGCCTTTTATGCCAGCGGTATCGCCTTCTTGAATGTCTAAAACTTTGAAGGGTATGTTTTCTTTTTCAAAATACATAGTGTACATTCTGAGGAGCATTTGTGTCCAGTCTTGGGATTCCGTGCCTCCAGCACCGGAGTTTATGAAAAATAATGCGGGTGCGGCATCGTCTGTGCCATTTAGCATTTTTCTCAGTTCCATTTCGGAAATTTTTGCTTCTAAGGTTGCAACGTCCTTTTCTATGCTTGCCACAAGTTCGTTGTCGTTTTCGCTTTTTGAAAGTTCGTAAAGCTCGCCCAAATCATCGCATTGCTTTGAAACGCTTTCCCAAGTTCCTATTAAATCCCTAATAGAAGCAGCCCGTTTTAGCAGAGCCTGCGCCTTTCCAGAATCGTTCCACAAATCTGGATTCCCTGATTGTTTTTCCAAAACGGCAAGTTCTTCTGCCTTAACATCTAAGTCAAAGATACTCCCGGAGCTTGTCTATTCGCTCGCGGATTGAGATTAAGCCTGTATGGGTGGTATTTGCCATAAGAGGAAATATAGTAAAAAATTTGACAGAAGCTATAAAAAATACTATATTTACCGTGGTAACAAATTAACTTATGAGGTTTGAAAATTATGGCTAAAAAATTCGTATTCCTTGCATTTATTTTGTGTTGCTCTATATTCGCACAAGAACAAGATAGTACGTGGAAAAATAATTTAATTTGGAGGAGCATTAAGGGCAATTTTTCCAATCAAGACGTATTTTTTGATGCTGCAAAACAAGGATTTGAAAAATATTATAGAAGATATTCTCCCAAAGTGTTTTCAAGAGACGATAAAAGTTTGATTATGACTGCAAAGTATGGCAAATATGATGTAAAGTGTACTTTTTTTATAGATACCGATTCTAGACACATTGTTACAATAGAAACAGATTCTAAGGGGGACCGTTTTGGCAGAAGAGACCCGATAAGATGGCTTGAAAATGTAGTTAAGCAAGTAGAAAATGTAACTTTCTGATATTAATTTCTATATTTATCACTCTAATGAATAAAATAATCGGCTTGATAATTTGCTTCTCTATCTTTACTTTTGCCCAAGAAGAACAATATCAGCAACAAGATTCAATTTATGTCAAACAACAAAACATTGATGCTAAACAACAACGAAAAAAAGTTAAAAGATTTCAAAAGGCAATTAAAAACGTCACCAAAAACTCGTATGCACAGGAAGTTCAAAGTCATACTCTTGATTTATCGCCTGCCGATAGAAAAATTATATACGAGAAATATAAAAAAGAAGGCGCATTAACATATATCTGGCTGAATTTTTTCCCTGGCTTTGGATTAGGTAGCCATCTACAAGGAGATAAGGGATCTGGAATTAGGCTAGGCGTTATAGATGGAGTTGCTGCTGGAATTCTCTATTTTGGATTTCTATTCTCTTTGCCGATGGCTCCGCCGCCAGAAACTAAGGAGGAGAAGGAGGAAATGGAGAAGGCAATGTGTCATAATTTTAAGTGTACTTATTCCCGTGTCCCATATATGTTTAATGCTGGTTTTACTATTTTGATTGTCAACCGTATATGGGGTTTTATATCCCCATTTACTTACAAAGAGAAATATAATAAAGCATTGAAATCCGCATTAAACATCAATGATATATCCTATTCCTTTGCCCCATTAATCGTTCCAAAAGACGGGAGGCCTTCTGTTGGATTAGCTTTTAATCTGCACTATTAAAAACGGTTTATATATGTTATAAGTCGCAATTCCAGCATCAAATCTTTTCCATTCCAAGATTCTTTCCACAACAGGGAATTATTTTTGGAAACATCATAAGCCATCCAATAATCAAATTGCTTGCTATATTTTTTGGTTACATAATTTTTAAGAATTTCAAAATCCATATTCCACCGCCAATTTCTCCATTGACGATTTCTCAAAACAAATTCCATACCCAACCAATTTTCCCTATTATTGGAAAAAATGTTTTGAACTCTGTCTTTCGCAAAAAAATCAAAAGCAAAATCGTCTTTAAAAAAGGCAATAGTTTTTCCTAAACCAAGTTCATGTTGCAATATGTTTTTTTGTTCGACTTTAAATTCGCTACCAACAAACCAAGAAAAAGAGAATATATTTTCTGATGGAGGAACAGAACGCAGTTTTGCTATGTTGAATTTGTCTAAAACAAAGCCTTTCCTATCATAATTTACCTCTATGGAAAAAAATTCCAGTTCGTTGTCTGCTTCATAAAAAATATGGCTATCTTGATAATTATGAAAAAATGGCCTAAAGTAAAGAACTCCTTCTAGATGTTCGGTTTTTCTCACTCCAAAGTCCATTCGCAAATATGAACGTATATCATCTATTTTGCATGGCACATTAACAGGTTTGGAATCTTTTTTGGCAATGCAAAAAGGTTCATCCAAATAGTCTATTTTTTTTAGCGCATAATATAAATCCTGAGGCATTAAAATATATCTAGATTGCGGCAGAGAATCTATGGTTTCGCTTAGAAGTTTGTAAATAGCATGGGAACAGTTGGCTTTAAAAAATTTATAGACAAAAACAGAATCCATATTTTTATTGAGTACATCTTTGTACAAAATTTTTTCTTGCGGTGAAAATTTTATAGGAAAAAATACGAGCATTCTATCTGATTCCAAAGTATATTTTTTAATAGTTTCGTGCAGAGGCTTAGACTGATAGCGAGCCTCAAAATTTCCCCAAATGCCCTTTAATCCCACTTCCAAAATAGAAGCATCATTGGTTTCAGCTTTAAAATCAACTGCCGCATACGACATAACTGGAATGGAATCATTCCCCTCCACTAAAAACTCATGCCCAAATACGGAAGCGGGATTTTTTGAATATGGAGAGGCAAAAACTAAATAGAAGTCATTTGCGTGAATTATTCTCAGAGTGCAGCACATAATCAGCAATACTGGCGCTACTTTGAGTTTTTTTAATGTCTTCAATTGTGTATCTATTTTCATTTTCTTTTCCGTCAAAAGAAGCTTTTTCAGGTTTTGCACAAGTATATCCAAGCATCAAAGATGCAGTAGCTAGACCTATGAAAAATAAAAATCCCATAACTCACCATCCTGCTACATTCTTTGAGGTAAATATAGCAAATATCAACAATGAATAGGCATTTGCGCCTAAATTATGATGCGATTCCTGTAAAGCAAAACCTCCTTTTTCAATGGCGTTTACAAGTTCTGCAAAATTATACATTTTGCTGTTGCCGTTTGCCATGCAGGTGAAATATAGGGAAGTTGCTTGCAACGAATAAGCGCTTGCCTCAAATTTTTGCATATCCAGCAGAGGTTCCAGCACATAAATCTTTGCATTTGGCGCAGCCTTGCCAACCCTGCTCACAATGCTGGAAATTTCTTCCAGCGAAAAGCAATCTAAAAACTGGCTCATCCACACGGCATCTGCATCGGATGGAAATTTTGGGTTTTCGCTTAAAATATTTGTTTCGCAAAATAATATGCGCTTTGAAAGCCCTGCATTTTCTGCGTTTCTTTTTGCAACAGAAATTTGCCCTGGTAAATCCACGATGATAACCTCAACATCTGGATTATATTTGCAGGCGGCTATTGCCCATTTGGCGGTGTTGCCTCCAATATCTACAAGTTTTCGCGGGGGATTTTTAAACACAATGGGCAAGGCTTCGGGGAAGGCGATATCTGAATAAAAATGGTCAAAGGCAAACCAGCTTTTTTGCATTTGCTGCGGAAGTTTAGACAAAGCCTCATAAATGGTGTTCCATTTTCCGAACACCTTTAGTCCTTCGGGTTTTTCGTTTTTAATTGAGTCTTTCAGGAATTTTGCCCCATCATAACACACGTCCTGCACAAAATCCATATTCACTCTGGTCATTTCATCTTGCAGAATAAAAAAACCTATTTTGCCAAGCGCGTACTTGAGCGGTTCTTTTTCGGCGGCAAGTTTAAGAATTCCAGTGCCAAGCCCGAATTCTGCAAGAACCTGTGCGCCATATTCTGAAATCTCGCATTTTTTAGAAATCTCTGCAATGCTTGCGCCAGCTTTTCCAGCTTTGCTCACACATTCCAAAATGCCCAGTTCTCTCATTGACCATGCACATTGAAATGCAAAGGGTGCAAAGGCAATGCGCTGTGCTTCAAATTTTGCTTCAACTGCTCTCATTTTAGATCCATTCTTTTAAATATAAGTGAAGTATTTATTCCGCCAAAGGCAAAATTATTAGACATGATATAATTAGCATTTATTTTTTTGCCTTCTCCCTGTATATAATCCAAACTAGCGCACTCCGCATCTATATCATCTGAATTTATGTTAGGCGCAAACCAGCCTTCTCGCATCATCATAATAGAAAGCCAGGCTTCTATGGCTCCGCAGGCACCTAGAGTATGTCCTATATAGTTTTTTAAGGTACTTATTGGAACGGATTTTTTAAGGGCATTGTATGTTGCGTGGCTTTCCGCAATATCGCCTCTGTCGGTTGCGGTTCCGTGAGCGTTCACATAGTCAATTTTGTCTGGTGAAATACTCGCATCTTTAATAGCAAGTTCCAGAGCTATTTGCATTGTATCTCTATTCGGCTGAGTTATGTGAAAACCATCCGTATTGGTTCCAAATCCGACAATTTCCGCATAAATTTCCGCACCTCTTGCATCTGCATGCTCGTATTCTTCCAAAATCAAAGTTCCTGCACCTTCGCCCACAACTAAGCCATCTCTGCTCTTATCAAAAGCTCTAGGAGTTAAATGAGGTGTTTCATTTTTTGTGCTGGTTGCAAACAGTGTGTCAAACACAGCGGAACTTGTGGGGCTGAGTTCGTCTGCTCCGCCTGCTATCATAATATCTTGCTGCCCGTTTTTTATCGCTTCGTAAGCATATCCAATAGACATGCTTCCAGAAGTGCAGGCTGTGTTGGTGGTTATTATTCGCCCTGTTAATTCAAAAAATACGCCTATATTCACAGCGCAGGTTTGCGGCATTGAGCGAATATAAGTTGTTGCGTTAATCCCATCGCACTTGTCTGATGTGAGCATTGAAAAAAAATCCAGCAGAGCATCTACATTTCCCATTGAAGAACCATAAGCCACGCCGCAGCGACCATTTTGCAAAAGAGCACTGCCGCTTAAACCTGCGTTTTTAATGGCAGAGTCCGTGCAGTAGGTAGCCATAAGTGCAACACGTCCCATTCCCCGTGTTTTTTGCCGAGGGTAATTTGGTGGTGTAAAGTTCACTGGTGCGGCGAGCTTGGTATTCATTTGAGTATATTTTTCGTATTGCTCCATGTGAACCACGCAGTTTTTTTTGCTTTTCAGATTCGCTAAAATTTCCGGCCAGTTTTGCCCAAGCGCAGACACACAAGAACCCCCGGTAACAACAACTCTTTTGCTCATATCAATCCTCCATTCACCGAAATCACCTGTCTGGTAATATAAGAAGCTGATTCGGAAAGCAAAAATTCAACAACAGCGGCAACTTCATAAGGTTTGCCTATTCGCTGCATAGGAATAGTTGGTAGCACAATATCCATTGGAACATCTTTAATCATATCGGTTTCTATTAAGCCCGGAGCAACGCAGTTCACGGTTATGGAGCGGCTGGCAAGTTCCACAGCCAAAGCTTTAACTGCGCCAATCAAACCCGCCTTGGATGCGCTATAATTCACCTGCCCACGATTTCCCACAATGCCAGCTACGGAACTTATGGCAACTATGCGTCCACATTTCGCCCTGCACATAGGCATAATTGCCGGATGAACAATATTGAAAAAACCATTCAAATTAGTATCTATCACCTTATCCCAATCTTCATCGGTCAAAGCAGGAAAAGCAGCATCTGCACATACGCCCGCACTAGTTACAATTCCATAATATGTTCCATTTTGCTCAATATCCGCTTCAATGGCACTACGACACTGGGCACGGTTTCGCAAGTCGCATTGCAACAAATTCACATCGTAGCCCTTTTCGCGCATTGCGTTTGCAAGAGCAGTAGCGGAAGAAGAATTATTGTTGTAATGCGCAACCACGCTGTATCCTCCAGTTGCAAGATTTTCTGCGATAGCCTTTCCTATTCCGCCGCTTGCTCCGGTTACAAGAATTCTTTTTCCAGAATTAAGATTCATATTTTACCTCAGATATATCTTTTATTTTCACAGCACTTATGGAAGCACTTACTAGTTCTTCTTCGCCTTGCTTTATTGTGCAATTGAACACAAACATTTTATCCAGCTCAAATGTTTCTTCTACATAAATCAAAATTGTGGAATTTGGCTTGAAATACGGAGTACAGGCAATAAAATTGCTAACGCTCAAAATAAATCCAAATCCAGGTTCTTGCCCTTTTGCTAAATCACTTTTTCCGTTAAGAGCGGCAATTGCTTGTGCCATATATTCAAAGCCAACCCATACTGGAACACCGTTTAATTTATCATCGTAAAAAAAACTGCTCTGTGAAATATCAACGCTTGCCAAAAGGGAACCGTTTTTTTCTTCAAAGGAAAGTATTTTGGAAAGCAAAAGCATTTTTCCTCTGTGCGGCACAAGTTTTTCCAATGGTTCTGCAATAGGTTCCATTATGCGTTCTCCACAATAATGCTGGCATTGTAGCCGCCAAATGCAAAAGAATTGCTTATGCAACGTTTTAATCTATTGCTTTTTGTTCCTTTGGAAACAAAATTCAACTGCGGTAACTCTGGGTCAAAAACGTTATCCCACAGATGCGGTGGTAAAAATTTTTCCGTATTTTTGCAAGAAAGTGCCAAGCAGCAAAAAGAAAGCTCTAGCGCACCGGCTGCGCCTAATGTATGTCCAGTGAGCGATTTTGTGGAGCTAACCGGAAGTGTACTTGGAAATATGGAAGAAACGGCTATGGATTCCATAGCATCGTTTAGCGTTGTTCCAGTTCCGTGCAGGTTTAAATAATCTATGTCTTCTGGCTTTAAACTAGCATTTGCAAGTGCGGCTTTCATTGCATTTTTTGCGCCTTCTCCATCTGCACGTGGTGCGGTTATATGTTCAGCATCTGTGCTTTCGCCGCAACCGGTTATTCTAATATCGCAGGGGAATTCTTCGTTTATGGTGAGCAAAAAAAAAGCGGCTCCTTCGCCAAGCGTTATGCCAGAGCGATTTTTGCTAAATGGATTGCACGGCTTTGGGCTAATTGCCTCCAATGCGGAAAAACCGAACATTATGGAATCGGAAATAATATCTGTTCCACCAGCTAGTACGGCATCGCACAGTCCCGCTTCCAATAAATTTCTCGCAGACATAATTGCGCTTGCACTAGAAGCGCAAGCCGTTGAATGGCTAATGGTAATTCCTTCCAATCCGAATTTTTTTGCTATGAATTTAGCTGGATAATCTGTTTGTTGAACTTCAAATTCATAATTATCAGGAAATTTTCCAGTTTTTTTATAAATTTCAAGAGCCTCCACAACCGCATTTGAGCCCTTGTAGCAAGTCCCGCAGAGTACCCCTACTCTTTTTTTGCCGAATTTTGAAATGGCCTTTTCAATAGCTGGCGCAATGGATTCCAAAGCCAGCTCGGAAATATGGTTTATATCGAGTTGCTTGCTGTTTAGCAGTGCCAAGTTATATTCCATTCCATAAATTTTTTTCTGAGTTATTCCCGAAACATCGCAAGAAATCAATGCTTGCCAAACCTCATCTTTTGAGGTTCCGAGTGAGCATGCAATACCAAAATCTACTATGTTTAGCGGTTTAGCGGTCATAGCGTGAAAATAGAAAAAATGACAGTAAAAAACAAGAAATTATGCCTATTGAAACAGAAAGACCCAAATGCGAAACTGGGGCAAAATTGCTGAGTGAAAGCAAGCCAAAAGAAAGAACTGTACTCAACATCGATAAAAAAACCGCAAAAAATGTAATTTTGCCCTCTCCATTGCCTTTGGAAAAGAATATAGAATAGTCAATGCCAATTGCAAGCGTTAAAATTGTTCCCGATATGGCAAAAAAACTCATGGAAAATCCGAGCAAAGACATTACAGAAGCCGATATTGCAGAAGCCAAAAGCGGAACAGTCAAAATTTTCAAAGCCTCTTTGAATTTGTATGCAAAAGAGAGCAATAGCAAAGAAATAGCGTAAGCGATGAGCATCACAAAGATAATTTTTTTTGAAATAATAGTTAATTCATCTCCTATTTCATTAACTTTATCCACTAAGATAACATTCTTAACCTGTATTTTTTTTAAAGAGTCCCTGTCTTTTACTTTGAGAAGCAGCACCGCGCTGTAATATTTATCATCAATTTTGCCTAACCATAATTTATCAATAGTTTGTTGAATTGTTTCGGGAAATTTAGAGTTTAAATCCAAAATACTATTTTCCTCCTTTTGAGGTTTTATAGTTAATCCTAACATCATAAACTGTTCTTTATAAAGCGGCAACAAATGTTTATTTATTGAGTTATAAACTTCTGCTTGGGATTTTGCGGATGGAACAAAGGTACTAAGTGCCAAATAGCTGCCCAAAGTATCTAAATGAGAGCGGAGTTCTTCTTCGTTTTCAAGAACTTCTTCTGGTGAATTACCCCAAACCATATAAAATAAGCCTGCTCCAGTATTCATTATTTCGGAAGAGAGTTTTTCATAGCTTTGCAATTCTTTAGACATAGAATAAAAATCTTTGAGGTTATTTTCCATTCTAAAATTCATAAGCCCAAATGCAAAGGCAACTGTAAGCAGTGCAAGTACAGTTATGCGTATTATTTTGTAGGCAGCAAAATACTCTTTTACAGCTAAAAAAAATCTCGCTACAAAATCAATATGCAAAGTTCGTTTATTTTGCGGCGGCAATTTAAAATATGGGAACAGAATATTCACAGATAAAAATGAGCATAGCAAGCCAAAAAAAGAAAAAACAGCTATTTGAACCAGCAGGGGAAAACGTGTGAGCATTAGAGCGATATAGCCTAATTGGGTTGTTAAAAATCCAAAAAACAGGCATAATATTATTTTAGAGCGAATGTTAAAACCATTTTCGTTTGCGGCAGCAACTTTCCAATGAGCAAAAAAATGAATTGAATAGTCCAAACTAAGCCCTATAATGCTTGTGCCAAACACAAATGTGAATATGTGTATTTTATCAAAAATAATTTGAACAGCAGAAACGGCAAACAGTACAGAAATTAAGGTTACTCCAACTGCGGCAATTAAGGGAATGCCAGAACGAAAGGCAAAAAGCAGCAATAAAACCACGGAAAGCATAGACAAGGTAGTTATAGCGGCAATTTCTCTTTGTGCGTTCCCTGAACTTTCGTTGATATGGAAAGGAATTCCAGAAAAAGCTATGTGTAAATTTTGCTCCTTTGCGTATTCTTTTATTCTGCTTATAATATTTTTTTTGCTAGCAATGGGGGAAATATCCGCTGCAAGTTTTCCGTTAATTAAAATGTAGCTATTGCCGCTGCCATCTTTTGCCACTCGCAAATTATCCCTTATTTCCCAAGTTCCAATCGCTTGGTTGCTCATAATTAGTTCCATACCATTTTCGCTCAAAAGAAAAGGATCTTCGTCCAAATTTTCAAGCGAAATCAGTGGATTGGCTCCGTATATTTTAGAAAATGCCTGCTGTTGAATTTTGCTTGCATTTGTATTTAGGGTTTGAACAAATTCTTTTGTTTGCAGTCTCATTTTATTTTCAAAAAAGAAATTTCGCAAATCTTGTACAGCATTGCTGTCTGCGAAAATTTCAAATTTTTCCAAAGAAGGATCTTTTTCAAATTTGCTGTGCAATAAAAGCGCAGCCTCTTTTGCTTTGTCAAAATCTTTGCCGCTTAACAAAATCATAAAATTGGCAGAAATATTTTTGCTCCATTTTTGTTCAGCTGTGCCGATGTCTTTTAAAGCATGGCCGCTTGGCAAAACAGAATACATATCCGCATCTATTTTCCAAGGCAAACCCACCAAAGCTGAGCCAATAACGCATAAAAGCAGCAGTATATAAAGCCTAAGGAACCATAAATTCATAGAACGCATAATCCTTATTGGCCCATATAATTTTGCAGTTTTGCAAGTAGTCTCCTTTAACAAGCAGAGTTGCGGAAGTTATTATTTTCTTAACATTTTTTTCTTTTGGAAAAAGGCTTAGTGTATCTGTGAATTCACCGTTTTTCAATTTCAAGTCGAATTTTTTTTGCAACTCTTCAAAATTGCCGGAGAAATATTCCTGTAATTTTTTAATAGGAAATACGTTTTTGTCTTGAAATGGTTTTTCGGTTTCCCAGATGATTCCATCTTTTATGGAAACGTTGAAAACTCCCTGTGAAACGAATTCTTTGGATATTTTTGCAACACCTTTTGTAAGGCGAAATTGCCCACTAATTCCCTGTTCCATTTTTTTTTGCAATTTTTCCCATATCAGGCGTTCTGCGTTTTTTTCCGCTCCAAAAGCGAAAACTGCAAAACACAGGCACAGAAATATTATTTTACGAATCTGCATAAGCCTTTACCCTGTCAATGAATTCTTTTGGCGACACAAAGCACGTTTCTCCTGTGGCTACATTTATGGCAATATGCTCACTTTCCGCCTTGGTCAATAGTTTTCCTGTTTCTAAATCCGTGATTTTATAAGATATTTTAATACAATTTTCCCACTCGTCCAAAAAAGCCTCTATGCGTGCTTTTTGCAAAAAACGCAGTGGAGCTATATACTTTACTTTAATTTTAACAACTGGCCAGGCATAGCCTGCTTCTTCCATTTGGTTATAATTGTGCTGAATTTTTGAGAGCAGTTTGCAACGGACTCTTTCCATATAATTCATATAATTTCCGTGCCAAACAATTTTCATGGAATCCACTTCGTAAAACTCCACAATAAAATCAAGGCTTGTTGAAAGTTCTGCCATAACAATCTCCTATAATTTTAAGTGCCGCTCACGTATTAAATTTACAATTTCCATCAATTCCTCGTCTAAAGCTCTATCTTCCTTTACCAGAATAAAATCGTAATCAGTTTTAATTCCTCGCAACCTAAGTGCCTGAACCGAGGCCATAAGCACAGATGCAATTACCTGTTCTGTCAATTCCAAAACGCGAATGCAATCTCTGGCAGCTATTGTTCCCATGCTCACTTTGTCTTGGTTGTGACATTCCGTAGAGCGAGAAAAAACGCTTGCAGGCATTGTATTTTTTAGTGCCTCGGCTGTATAAGCAGAAACAGCAATTTGTACAGCCTTGAACCCGTGGTTAATGGATATATTTTTGCTACCCGTCAAATTTGGCGGCAAACCCCTATTGGATTTTACGTCCACCAAAATTGCCATCTGTCTGTCTAAAAGGTCTGCAATGTTTGCGATTATATTTTTCATCGCATCCATGCAAAAGGCTATATGCCCGCCGTAAAAATGCCCGCCGTGAAAAATGGATTTTGTTTCTGGGTCCACGATGGGATTATCATTTGCGCTGTTCATTTCCGTTTCAATAATTTTTTTGAATAGTGGCGCAGCATCAAAAAATACCCCTATAATATGCGGTGCGCAACGAATGGAATAGACATCTTGAATTTTTTCCGAAATAATGTGTTTGCCTGCTTTGTAGTTCAAATACTTGCGAATTTTCTCAGCTGCGTAATTTTGCCCTGAGTGCGGTTTTACAGAAAACAATCTTTTGTCAAAGTGATAAGCATTGCCTTTTATAGCGAGAGAATTCATAGCCGTTATTTTACATGCCATATTTGCCGCATACTCGGCACGCATAAAGGCAAGGGCTGCAACTGCATTCATAACGGCGGTTCCATTCATAATCGCTATTGCTTCTTTTGGTCTGAATTTGTATGGCTTTATTCCCAATTCTTGCAAAACGTCAATAGATTTACGTTTTTTGCCCTTATACAATACATTCCTCTCTCCTATTAAAGCTCCAGCCAAATACGAAAGCGGAGTTAGGTCTCCGCTTGCCCCAACAGAGCCTTCTTCTGGAATCAAAGGCAAAATATCGTGTTCCAAAAGCATAGCTAGGCGTTTTAGCAATTCATAGCTAACACCAGAAAATCCCTGCGCCAATGTATTAAGACGAACAGCAATTATGGCTCTTGTTGTGAATTCATCAAAAAAACGTCCCATTCCGCACCCGTGAAAACGAGTTAAATGCAGCGGTAAATCTCTATAATGCTCTGGAGGAACATTTTCCGTGCAGGAATCGCCATAGCCGGTTGTAACGCCATAAATGCTGCCTTTCTCCATCAGTGCTTTGTCTAAAAAATTCGCCCCTGCATCTATTTTGCGCCTGAATTTAGTTGTATTGCAAAGTTCAATCTTAATTTTTCCCTGTGCTATTCCATATAGGGATTCTATGCCTAAAAAATCTTTGCCTATTGTTATTTTACGCCCAAAAGTCATAAAAATTATACCATTGCATGGGATGTTTCAGACAATAATATTCCAAGAATTTAGCAAATTCTTTTGCCAAGTTTGGAATTTGACGTTTTCTCTCTTGGTGGCTTCCATACATGATGTTGCTTGCCTTGTGTATGTGCATTTTGCAGCCAGAAGAAAAGCCGAGGTCTTTTTCGCGAAGGGCAAAAACGAAGTACACTGGCACTTTTAGCGCACAGGCAAGGGCAAAAGCTCCCATTGGAAAACAAGCCTGTTTTCCTAAAAATTCCACGGGAACGGTTCTGTTTCTGGTATTTGCAGAAACTCTGTCTCCTGCAACAATGGCTACATTTCCTGCGGTAAGTTTTTCAGAGAGCAGGGCTATTTCCTCAATGCTTATTGAATTTGCGTTTATTGTTTTGGCGTTTCTATTCAAAATATCATTTTGCTTTGGGGTAATGGCGGTGTCTGCAATTGGATAAATTTCAAATTTGCGCTTCACGTGAGTTTTGCCAAGGGCTGCGCTAGACCATAAATATTCTATGTTCCCCAAATGCGAACATATCATAAGGCAACCCTCTCCATCTTCCAGTCGTTTGCATAAATCGTCCATATCGTCTTGTTGAGTTTCTATTTGTGAAATTGCTGGTTTACCGCTCCAGCAGTAAAATTTTTCCATAAGAGAAAGCGAGAAAGATAAAAAATGCTTATAGGAATCCAATAGGGAAACCTTTCCTCTGCATTTTTTTAAAAAATCCTTAGATGCTTTGCGTTCTTTTTTCATAACTGCAAAATAAAAAGCCGTTATAGCCATCGCAAACGCATTTTTCAAAAAAACTGGAAAATGGCAGGCGACAAAAGCTGTGAATCGCAGCTGCCACGAAAGAACGGCAACTTCCTTTTTATCTGCCCAGTGGGTTGAGCCACCATTTTCATTCACTTCTTGCAAATTTTTCTCCCAAGCAAAACCGGTAGCCTGCGAAACATACCTAAAAATAAAAGAGTGTGTACCTTTGAAATTTCAAGATTACTGGAGAACATTTTAAAATGAGATATATTATCCTTGTAGTAAAAAACATTTACGGGTAAAAATATGAATGGCACACCTGCCCAGCATAAACGAACAAGTATCTCTATATCAAATCCCATGCGATAAGTCAAAAAACCTTCATTTATAAGATTGCAGCATTTATCCACAGGGTATATCCTGAACCCGCACATAGAATCTTTAATGGATATGGATAAAGTTTCTATTGCCACCCAAAAATTTGTTATGCATCTTGCAATGGCTCGGCTTTTAGACACAGAATCATCGTATTTCGGGAACCCTGCAATCAAATAATCGGGATTATTTCGCATTGCATTTAAAAATTCTGGGACAGCAGACAAATCGTGCTGAGCATCCGCATCTATTTGTAGAGTATGAGTGTAACCGAGATCTTTTGCTGTTTTTAATCCTTCTATAACAGCAGCACCTTTGCCGCCATTTCTCTCTCTTGTCACTAGTTTTGTTATTTTAAAATTTTCGCACACCAATTTTAAATGCTGCTTTGTCTCTGCATCACTGCCATCATCCACAAGAATACAGCCAAGTTCATAATTTTGCAGAGTTTCCAAAATTTTATGCAATGCCTTCCAATGATTGTAAACGGGAATTAAAGCTACTAATTTTTCGTTCATTGCTGTTATCCGCAAAAAAGTGTTCCTGAGCTGTATTTTTTATTTTGTTTGTTAAAAAATTCAAAATTAATTTTTTTTTCTTCTTCTTTATAACATATATGGAGGCAAATTTGAGTGTCTGGGCGTATTGGAATCATGAATTTCATTTTTGAAATTCTTTTCAAGCTCATTGGCGAATTCAAATATTTGTTGGATATTTGAATAAGGGTATCTACCTGAGCAACGGCGGGTAATAGTTGAAATTGTGGAAAGTGTCCGTCAAAAAAATCGCTGTGCTTTGGAAAAAGCAAATCTATGATAATTTTTTTCTCGCCATTTTCTGAATTTTCAAAAGAAGTGGATAATATCTGGTAATTTTCCTTTGTTTTGGGCAGGAACAACGCCTCTATTTCTTCGCGCTTGGTTTTACCCTGAGAATTTTGCGCAAAGGTTTCCACATAACGCCATTTTTTTGGAATAACTGCGCTTTCCAAAAATTTGGAGAGTTCTTTTTTGAAGAATGAATTTTTTTGAAGTTCGGTGGTTTCCAAAAATTTTTCCTTGCCTTTTTCATTCAAAATAATTGCCGCTGCCGTGTATTGTCGCTTGCCACTCAGAGCAATAACGCAAACATCTTGAACCAAGCCGCTAGACATAATGCGCATTTCCACTTCATTTAGTGAAATTCTTTTTTCCTCTATTTTCACAATGGAGTCTATTCTGCCTTTTAATTCAAATTTCCCATCATCCAAGAAATCCACTAAATCTCCTGTTTCAAATTTTCCACCAGCTATGTATGGAGACTCCACGCAGAGGCAGCCGTTGCTTGCAAGTGAAAGGGAACACACGGAAAAAGGTTGCCATTCAAGCCCGTTTTTTGAAATACGGTGCGCAATTCCACCTGTTTCTGTGCTGCCGTAAATTTCTATGGGCCATTTTCCAAAAACGCTATCTGCATATTTTGCGCTTTCAAAAAGTAAAACACCACCTGAGCAAAATATCATAGAAACAGGTAAATTTTTGAACGCATCGGCTTGAGGAATTCTTTTTAAAAAAGCTGGACTAGACACAAGAACAACTTTTTTGTTTGGCAATTTTTTTATAATGCCTGGCATTTCTATTCTTTCGGCAAAAAAAGGTGCGCCAATGTGGAGAGGCAACAAAAAAGAACACAAAAGCCCGTAAATATGATGATGGCTAACCGTTTCGCAAAACAAGCAATTCTTTGCCACATTTCCCCATAAACGGGCAAGTTCTCCACATTCAATATCTAAATGATTGTATGTTTTATCAACTTTCTTTGGCTTGCCCGTTGTTCCGCTTGTCCATAAAGCGATATTCGCTTGCGGGTCAATGGGTTGCCACTCTGTAGAAATAGGCTCTTTGGAAGATGCACAAATATTCCTTATCTGTTCTTCTGGTAAAAAAATGCTCTCTTTGCCGCTAATTTCTTTTATGAACTCATCTCCTGCGTTTGCGCTAATTGCTAATTTTTTTTTGGCTTGCAAAACGCCAGCGAAAGCCACCGCAAAATAATATAAATTTTCACTATACAAAATATAGGAGTTCCAAGAATTTTTAATGATAAATTCGCGCATAACCGCAACATCTCTTAAAAAATCTATTTGCGTTTTTACACCATCTTCGCTATAACATTCAGTGAAATTCATTTTAACCCTTTTTGAACTTTTTTACGTACCAACCATTCCACAGCAAAGAGAATTCCCATAAGAATATAGGCTATACAGCCGTTATAAAGTGCCCAAATCCAGCTAGGGGTGTACAGAAATGTTATGAGAGATATGGAGGCATTGAGTATAAAAAATACACACCAAACCTTTGTTACATTACGGCAATAATTTTCAATTGTTCCGTAGTGCACAGAAGTGCGAATGGAGCTGTCGCTTAAAAGTGCCATTTTAAAAACTGCGGTGGGAGGGCTAAAGAGTGAGGCTCCAAACAAAAAAAGCATAACCAAGTTTATGAGTACGGGGTATAGTTTCAGTACGTTGCCAATATAACTCTCTCCGAAAATACGCAAAACAACCAAAACAGAAATTGGTAACAACAAGTAAAGCACAGAAATCACGGTCCTTGAACTCATGCCTTGCCATCACTTGCTACGATTGTATTATTGTATGAATGGCATTGACAACGTCTTGGAGCGTGCGCACCTCTTTAAACACCGCCGGATTGATGTTTTTGGGCAAGACCGATTTTAATTTTACAATTAAATCCACGGCATCTATGCTGTCTAGCTTTAGGTCTTCATATAGCCGTGCTTCTGGCGTAACTACGCTGGAGTCTAAGCCGAATTGTTCTATCAAAACTTTTTTCAAAGTTTCAAAAATAGCTTCTTTATCCACAATTTTCTCCTTTTTTTACTGAAGTTATATATTCCGCCAAAGCGTTGACAGAAGCAAAAGCCTTGCGTGTTTCTGCACTGTTTTGAACAAAAGATACCCCAAATTCCTCTTTAATGGCAATAACAAGCTCCAAAGCATCTATTGAGTCCAAGCCAAGCCCTTCGCCAAAAAGGGGGGCAGAGTCGTCAATATCGGCTGGAGCTATATCTTCTAACTCAAGTGCTTTTATTATCATTTCTTTTATTTTAACATTTAAATCTGGCATTTATTTCCTCTGTTAATATTAAGAATATAGAAAATTATTTACTTAGACCATGCCACAGCACGCGGCTCCCAATGCAGTATGATTGGCTTAACTGTTATGTCTTGCCGCTAATTTGCTCCCTTATTTTTTCTGTGAGTAGTTTTGATGCTGCGCCGCTTGGCATCTGTTTATATTCGGCAACGGGAATTGGTGGAAAAATATCAAAAATATAATGGTATCTTTGAGTTGGATGAAAACTGAACAGAGCATCGTGTTTGCGCAGCCCTATTTTTTCGTTGCCACCAATATGCACAGGCACAATATCATAGCCAGTTTCAATAGCCAGCCGCGCCGCACCTTTTTTCAAGTCTATTGGCTTTCCGGGAATGGAGCGCGTTCCTTCTGGGAAAATTATAACGCAATTCCCCTTTGAAAGAGAATTGGCAACACGGCTTGAGATTTCTGTAAAATCCAATTCATTGGGAATGTATAATTTATTTACTATTATCCGCAAAATATTTTTTTTGCCAAGCAAGCCGTTTACAATGCAATCTGCACAGGGAAGCAAAGAGATTAGCAAAACAACATCCAGCAAGGAAGGGTGATTTGCAACTATTATTTTTGAATGTATATTTTTAAAAATATTTTTATTATTGACTTTTAATGTTAAAATTCCGAGCAAACGCATTTTCCATACAAAAAGCGCAAAGGAAAAGAAAACAAGCCGCCGCGGTTTAAAAACAAACAAAACAGGAAGCAACAAACTCAGCAGAATGCTGTAAATTCCAAAATTGAAAAAAAACAGTATTTTTACAATGACCCTATATATGTAAAAAATTTTTTGCAAAATCTAACCCTGAGCAAGAAAAATTATCTGGAACTTCCAAACTGTTTTCCGATGGAGCAACGGATAAAAAAAGCGCAAGCACAAAAGGCGTGTTTGCACCCCCTATCAAGGCCTGGTAAGGAATGGGAACAAGTTCGTCTCCGTGAACAAAAATACGTTCTTTGTCTGCCCCAGAGCGCAAAGCGGCAAGACATTCGCAAAGCCCGTAATAAAAAGAATTTTTGCCAGAGCATATTGCAGAATATCCTTGCATATTTTTCTCTGCTATGGTTGCCATTGCTACTGGCGCATTAAAAACTGAATTGCTGAATTTAGCTGGAGATATTTTTTCATTCTCTAAAATTTCTTCGGAAATTTTCAATTGATGCGTGATTTCTCCATACTCAGAAGAAAAAGAAATTTTCACTTGCTGCTTACCCTGCGAAACCTCGTGTACAGCATATAGCACCATACGGGAAAGCTGGCTTAAACGCCTTCTGAGCATAGGTGAAACAAAAGGCAAAGGCGGAGACTCCGTGCTGTTCTCCCCTGGAGACCAAAAACACCATTTTGCGATATACACCTTATTAAGCACATCACTGCCCAATAGCATCTGGTGGCATATAATCTTTGTTTAAATACTGGACTTTATATGATTTTGCCAATTGGTCGAGATAGCTTTTTATTGCAAGTTGACGAGAGCGTTCTGCTTCAACACGCAAAATATAATCTATTTGATATTCATAGCTTTCAAATTTGCCATCGTTTCTTTCGGATAACATAAATATCACAACTTTGTTTCCGCCTTGCACAAAAGGCTCGCTGATATCCCCTACTTTCAAGGTTTTAACTGCATTTACAAATTCAGTTCCTTGGTCTTTTGGCAAGAATCTTGCCATAACGCCACCGTCTTTTTTAGCACTAGGGTCTTCGCTAACTTGGGCTGCAAGTGCTGCGAAGTTGGCTTTTTTTGTGCGAACTTGTGCTGCATAGCCTTTCAATATATCTTTTTTGTCTTGGGTTGCCTGAGCACTTTCACCTTTGGCTATGTTTAAAATTATGCGCGCACCAGCTATGGAATCGCTTAATACAACCTCGCCTTTATGTTTTTCCCAATAATTCTTTTTATCTTGAGCCGTAGGGTCTTTTGGATATGGAATTTTTTTCTCCAAAATTTGGTCTGCCAGCAATTGGTTTTCTATTTTTTGCTTGAATTCTACCTCGGTTGAGCCGCTCTTTTTGAGTTCTTGCTTAAAAATAGCTTCGCTTGGAAACTGTTTTTTGAATATCGCAATGAGGCTATCTGTTTTTTTGGCATCTGCTTTTAAGCCCTGCTTTGTTATTTCTGCCTTTAAAAGCTCTTGCCCCACAAGGTTATCTATAACAGCCCAGCGAAGCTGGGTCATTGTTTCGGGAGGGAGGTTTTGCCCTGGAGCCTGAGCCTGGGCGAGCTGCTTTGTGAGGCTGTCTATTTTACCGGGGCTAATGCTTGCGCTCCCAACTTTAATTGCAGGAATATTACTACCAGAAAGCAACTGAGCATAAGCGGAAAAGGCTAACAAAAAAATTAATGAGATTATTTTCATGGGGGATAATATAGTAATTATCAAGGCTTCCTCTTTCCGTGTTCCACAAATAAAGCGTGATATTCTTGAAATAGCGGCACAGATAACTCTAAATTCTCCATAAACCATAAACGCAAAGTTTCGTAAGGAGTTTTTTCGTCAAAGATTTTCAGAGCGGCAAGAGCTCTTTTTGTGTATGTGTCTATTACAAAAGTGGGCATAAAAAAAGCGTAAAGCAAAATGGAATCTGCGGTTTCCCTGCCAACGCCTTTGACTTTTAGCAGTTCATCTCTAAGTTCTTGGGTATAGGGTATGGGGTATGAGGTATATATTTCTTTAAACCATTCTGCTATGTTTTTTAGGTATTTGGTTTTCTGATTTCTGTAACCAGCTGGGCTTATTAGGGTTGCGATTGTTTCGCTATCTGTTTCAAGGATTTTTTCGGGAGTGTTTATTTTTGCGGCAAAGAGGTTTATCAGGGCTTTTTCCACTTGAGTCCAAGCGGTATTTTGTGTTAAAATTGCACCCATGCAAACTTCAAATTTGCCTTTTCTCGTTTTTGGCAAGCTAAATTCACCGGGGTGATAACCCCTGCCTTTGAATTCGCTGCGCACAGGCCACCACCCTTGGGCACCATAGAGAGAAAAGAGTTTTTTGTAGAGTTTGGCAGGATTCATACCATTATGAATTTACTAATTTTTTTATACGTGCATTTGATATTTTTTATTTTATTATTCCTTATAGCATCTTCGTATGCCACCCCTGTTAGAGGCGTGGTGGTGGAAGAATCTGCCGATAATACTATTCCATTCGCATATATTTCATACCTCTCTGGGAAAGCTCTTGGGCAAAGCGATGATAAAGGCAGATTTGAATTTGAGCTTGATAGCAGAAATGCCGTTTTGATTTTCAAAAAAAATGGTTTTGACAGCACCATAGTGGAAATGCAGGACTATGGAGACTTACTTGATGTTGTTGTTAGTATGCGCTCAAATGCAAAGCACTTGGGAAGCGCAACCGTTGTTGGCGGTGGCAGCGCATGGCAAAATCCGCGTGTTGTTTCTGTGCAAAAGCTAGAAGATGCGGCTGGGCTTCGCTTTGATTTAACCGAGCATTTGAGCCAAATACCCGGAATCTCTGGACAAATGGATTTTTCCAGCAATCTGTTTTATGATGGAAGCCGCTCCGAAGAAATTGCCTACCATCTTGGGGATTTCAGAATACCAAATATGCGGCACTTGGATATTGGGTTCCCTGGCAATTTATCGGTGATAAACCCGCACGCCATTCAAAACATAAACATAAGCGAGCATTATGGAGAAAATCCATTTAATCAAGGGCTTGCTGGTTCAATTCAATTTGAACAGAGAAATGCAAGCACTTTTAAAACTGATATTTCGCTTGGAACAACCCTGCGTGAGATTTATATGGAAGGACCTTGGCTCTTTTGGGACGGCTTTGCTTTTAGCGCAAGATATTTAGATCCTTCAATGCTAAAAAATATGGGAGAAAAATTTTTCACAGAGTTTAAAAGAACAAATGAAAGCTGCGATAGATGCTCCAAAGATAGTAATTCTTTTTCCATCTTTTCGGCGGATTTATACGGAAGGTTTTTTGGCAGAGATTCCTCGCACAATTCTTGGGCAATAACTGGGCTTTACTCAAATGATGAATATTCCATTCGCCAAGATACATCCACAATAATACAAGGCTCTCAGTTTTATGGTTTGACTTTTGCGGAATATAAAACCTTGGGTGGAACAAATATTTATGCTGGAGTTATTTCAAAACAAACCTCCGATTCTCTAAGAGATACTTCGGCTTTTAGAAAATTGTCTGAACCAGAATTTGCAGAATTTTGGAATTTCATAGACGGCTACGAAAAATCACATTTAACCGCTAGTGTTGGAATTTCTTGGGAACAAACATCTAATTTAGGTTTTGCCTTTTTGTATGACTTTCACAGCATTTCAAAAAAATGGCCGGATTTTGGCAAGGAGAATGAGGAAACTTCAAGTGATAATGTGTTTCAGGCAAATGCTCATTATGCAATTGCAGATGGAAATAATGCAAATTCAGTTCAAAGCGTATTTGGAGCTGGCGGAGTGTTTTCGCTTTCTTCAAATCAAATAGCCCCGCTTGCTTCTTTTGATATAGAAAAAGGGGCTGGCAAAGATATTGCCGTTTTTGGAAATGTTGCCTGGCGTAGCGACTGGGACGAGAAATTGAACAGCGGAGCAGCGGTTAAGGCTGGAGCGAGATATTCTTTGGGGCGATTAAAAATTTCTGCGCATGGATTTGGGCGCTATTATCCAGACCCTATTTTGCCAACTCCACGAGCTTATGAATATTATAAAGAACTTCAAAAAGTTAATTTTGGGTGGGTGGGCGGAAGCCAAATAACTTTTGATTTTCACACCTTGCACAAATTGGCATTTCAAAGCAATATCTCACACGTACAAGGCAAATACGAGCTTCCAGACGGTTCTCTCCCCTGGCAGGCAAATTCACGCCTAGATATGGTTTCGCATTTGAGAATTTATCCAAGAAGCGACTCCCTTTTATCTATGATTATTAGCCACCGTGCAGCTTTAGACAGACCACTTTATGAATGGGAAATAACTCCATCACGCATAGAAAATGGAGAAGAAATTAAAGGGAAAAGACAAATAAAACCCTCAGACGAAACAGCTTCCCTCTTTCGCACAGATATTCGCCTTAACTTGGACTTAAAATCAAAAGCTAGAATAATCTTTCTCGAAAATGTGCGTTTTTTTATTGAAGCAGATAATATATTCGCACCGTTAGACATAAAAGCCTTGCGCTTTTTGGGTGGAGAAAATGCAAGAGAACGTTCTGTTGTTGTGCGAGATGAAGACGGAGATTCAACAAACGGTTTTAATATTGTTCCATTTATGGCAAAGGGAATGGGATTTTATTTGCAATTTGGAATAGAGGGAAATTTTGGGATTTAATATGAACGCATCTCCTTTACATACATATCTCATGGCTCAAGGCGAATTGGGTAGCTTTGAGGTGGTGTTGCCATTGTCTGAACCCCGATTCTCCCGATTTTCCGATTCTCCCGATTCTTCTGATTTGCCGAAGCCGGTTTTGGAGGTTGTGCAGAAGCCCGTTTTGGAAGTTGCAAAGAAGGATGATGATTTGTTGTGGAAACAAACGAATAATCCTAAGGATTTTTATGAGGCTTTGAAGGGACATTCTATATATACTAAGGGTATGCGTCTTCTAAGTTTTTGTGTTCCGAAAATAAAAACAAATGTGCCTTATCTTTTGATTTTTCCGTCACCGCTTGAATTAACGGCAGAGGCTAAGGATATTTTGGATAGATTGTTCAAAAAACTTGAAATAGATTTGAATAAATGCGCTATATCTTTCTTTTTGAAATGCGATGATACCGCTTTGCCAAGGGAAAAGAATATTTTAAAAGAAATGCTCAGCAAAGAAATAGAATTAGTGAATCCAGAGAAAATAATTTTCTTTAGAGAGGCTCCCAAGCCCGAAAAAATTGAAGCACCGCCGCCAATAAGTGGAAACGCCATAACATTTGCAGGCAAACTCGCCATAACGCTATATTCCCTTTTGGAAATTCTCCCAAGCAAACCAAATGTCAAGGAAAAAATGAATGAGGTTTTGAGCATAAGCAAGGCTTTTATTCCATCACGCAATTAAAGTCCCCGCAATCCATTACGCAGCGAACTGAAAGCCCAACTGACTTGGAATATTCGGAATGATATATGCCATCTAGATCTGAACTCATATATTTGTATTTGCCATAAGAGCTGTTGCTCGCATCACTTGTCCACCAATATCCCTTTTCGCCTCTTTCTGTAAACCCCTGAGATTTGGTAAAACCGCTAGGCAATGCAGAAAAACCATAACTGTCTTCTCCATTCCAATTTTGTTTTGATTTGAGTTTTTTACCAGCAGAAATACCGCCCGAACTCTCTATCAAACTTATCCAATCATTGTGGCTAGACAGTCTCCAAGGGGAAGGGCAAACTGTTTGAGCTATATCCCAGTCGTAAAGCCGCCCATATTTATTGCAATTTTCAGGTTTATTTTCATAGCATAAACTGCCTTTTGCATTGTAATTTAAATTTTCTGTCATCCACATTGTATTGTTTACTTTAATCACGTTGTACTGTTTGCTATTACGAGTATCTGTGAATATTTTGTTGATCTTTTTAACTGGAGGGTTTTGTACGCAAAGAACTGAGAGACCCGCAGATTTATCTTTCAAGGTACTGGAAAAACCTCCAGAAGGCGATAAACTCCGAGCCTGAGCAGAACCTGTAGCCTCAAATGTTGTGGATGTCCACCATAAACCATTTTCTTCTAAATTGCGCCAGCGGCCTATTTTCTCTCCGCTTCTTTGCAGTTCCAAAGTATATTCGTGCGCATCGTTGTCGCGAAAACCGCCTTTCAAAGCAGAAATGGCAGCAGCCGCAAGACCCTTGCCAGCAGATTTTTCTAATTCATTCCATTCTGAGTCGCTAGGCAAATGCCAACCGTTAGGGCATACCTTAGATGCGGTGGTCCAGTCGTATAAACGCCCGTATTTTTTGCAATAAAAATCATCATCTTCAAAACACCAAGAATTACCTATAGCTGTTTTGTAATTCATATTTTCTGCCATCCAAACTTTATTGCCTATTTTGGCTGTTTTGTATTGGCTCACATCGTTTGTTTTGCCGGTTTTAGGAATATTCTGAACGCAGCGAACCGAATAGCCAACGGATTTATCTGTGATTTTTTCATCAAAATTATTTTCATTTGCCTTAATATGCCAAGTATATGCATCGTTAATTCCATACTCTGCTATGCCCCACCAGTTTCCAGATATTTCTTTATCCAAGAATTTGTATTCATCTGCTGACACTATATGTTTATATTCACCGCTTAAACTTCCACCAAGCATTGGTGAAAATTCATCTATTGATATTTCGCTCCATTCGCGCCGCGTTGGTAAATGCCAACCGTTTGGGCACGCTTTAATTGCGGTGTTCCAATCGTATAAGTGCCCATACATATTGCAATTGTAATCATCGTTTTCATAGCACCAAGATTTTCCAGTTTTATAGTTTAAATTTTCTGCCATCCAAACCTGTTCGCCGATTTTTACGGTTTTGTAAAGTTTTATGTCATTTTTCTTTTCGCTTGGTTTAGCTTTGATATTCTGAATACAGCGAACAGCCAAATTAGCAGATTCAATATTATCTAATTTATTTATGCCTCCAAAACCAGAATTTACAGCTACATAGTAAACCACAGAGTCCACGCTGCTACTGGTAACAGCCCACCATTTACCTTGAGTGTTCAACCCGATTTTCGCTTTGAGTTTTGGATCCATTTCGTTTATTTCTTTTTTTAAATCTTCCCAAGCGCTTTTGCTAGGCAAACGCCAACCATAAGGGCAAGCCTTTTTCACGGAATCAAAATTGAAAAGTCTGTTCTTTTTGTAATTTAAATCTTCTGCCATCCACACCCGCCCGCCTAATTTTAAAGTTTTATATTTCTTTTTTTCGCGGAAATCTGTGAATGTGCCTTTGATATCGTTCAAGTTGATTTGAACCTCTTTAGTGTTTTTAGCATCTTTAGCATTTTTAATATTTTTTGGTACACTTTTTTGAGCATACGCAATGCAGGCAAAGAGCAAGAATAAAAAGGCGAGTTTTTTCATTTTAGTGGCTAGCAAATATAAAATATACAAAAAAACCACCCTCTAAAACAAAAACCCCCTTGCGGGGGCTTGGAATTATTTACAACTAGGATTCAAACCTTCGTATGTGTTAGCTGTTGTAAAGTAATTCATATAATTATCAATATAAATATAATAACCGCCATCCCGTTTTGAAATTTTTGCCAACTCTGTAGAGCATTTAGGCTTACTCCAAGTTCCAGCATCACTACAGTAGTTAGCAGCATCTGCTGGTACTACTCCATTAATTTTCTTTAAACCAGATCCAAGAATTTCTGTTGCACTTGTAGCAAAATAACACCCAGTAGGAGGTTGGGCACTTGTTATATTTTGAGCGGCAGTTTTAACACTTCCTATTGCAACATCTCCACAATCTGCTGGAACATACTGACACGCCGCCACAGAGCTACTGCTCGGTGCAATAGAACTGCTGCTCGGTGCAACAGAACTGCTGCTCGGCGTAATAGAGCTACTGCTAGGCGCAACAGAGCTACTGCTTGGTGGCGCACTGCTGCTGCTCGGTGTCACGCTAGAACTGCTCGGCCTGCTACTACTACTTGACACAGGCGCACTGCTGCTACTCGGTGTCACGCTAGAACTGCTCGGCCTGCTACTACTACTTGACACAGCCGCACTACTGCTACTTGCTACAGCCGCACTGCTGCTGCTCGGTTTGCTTGAGCTGCTTGGCACGCTAACACAGTTGGGGTTGGTCTGTGGGCATACTGTAAACTCACCACATTCAACTTGTAATCCCTGGCATCTTGATGCTTCAATATCTACCTTAGCTATAAGGTCATACGTACCTACTGCTGGAGCATTCCATTTAAGAGCATTAGACGTCCAATCAACATCGCCATCCTTTACATCAAAATAAACACCAGTCGTTTTTACTTGGCATTTTAGCTTAGGTCTATTCGCCGCTGCAATAGGCGTACCTGCCACTCCTGTATTAACAGTCATCTCACAAGTAAGATTATATGGAGATTCAACAGAAGAAGAACTGCTTGGAGCTACACCTGAACTGCTTTGCAAATTTGAACTGGAAGAGCCGCTTGTGTTGCTATTGCTACTTGTGTTGCTGCCACCGCTTGAATTGCCTTCTGATGCACTAGAAGAAGAATTACTTCCTTCTACGCCAGAAGAATTTTTGGTTGCAGATGAACTAGATGGCAAAGCCGCTATTGACATTACGCGGTCGTGCATCTTGAGTTCCTCATTTTTTAAGGCAGTTGACATTTTTTTACTATCAATCTCCTCTATACTACCATGACCACAAGCAATTAGTATAACAACTGTCGCCACTGCTGCCAAGACAAGCGGCATTAAATTAATGAATTTAAATTTTTTAATCATAAAATAACCTCTTTGAATGTAGAAAAAAATCACACTCCCTAATAGTAAATATACATTTTTTTACAAAAAAATGACATTTCTAGTCAAAAAACCCGCTTTGCAAATTCAAAAAAACGCGCTTTTCGCCTTTTTTAGTGATATTTACGTAATCCCTAGTGGAATATATTTGGTTGTATCCAAACACAAAATCAAAAGTCTGCATTTTAATCCTAATTTTTGGTTCCGCAAAAAGCCTTTTCGCTCCCATTTCAGTCCACGGATTTGGCTCCCCATCTTTTGCAAAACCGCCTGCCAAAAATATGCCGCTCCCCTGCCACTGAATAGAAAGACCCGCATGTACAAGCCCATATAAATGAGAAGAATTATCGGGGGTTTGCCAAGCCCCCATATAACTGCCCATTCCCATAGCAAAACGGTAGCGATTCCCTAGAGCTGGGTCGGGACTAAAAAAATCAAGACCGTAAAGTTCGTTTGGAAAAATAAAATCGCCTCTATCGGTTCTGCGGAAATTTGCGCCGAACTCAGTTCCCGCGCTTATGGATATATACTCTGTAAGCGACTTTGTAATTGAAAGAATACCTTGGCTAGAGACATAAAGCGGAGCCTCTTGGTCAATGCTATGCACAGAAACTGCTTTGAAACCACCCGTTAGCTGCACCATAAAACCCTCTTTTGCAAACCACCTATCGTATTCTCCGCTCTGCCAAAGCCATTTAGCATAAGGGAATAGCGAACTAACTCCCACAGGTTCGTAAATAAAACCTATTGGCTCTGGCTCATCTTCATCATCCTCATAAGAACTTTTATCATAAATAGGATAGCCAGAAGCACCACTTGTTATATCTCTGCGTTCAATTTCAACAGCAATTTGCAAACGCTCTTTTTCAATGCCAAGAACTATTCCAGACCCGTTTTCTTTTAACAACTTTGTTTCTATATCGTAAATGCTATTTTGAAAAAAAGAAGTCGGTTCGTATTCATAAAATTTCGCCTTTGCAAAAAAATCACCATTGCCCATAAAAAACCGCTCAAAACGTAAATTTGGTTCCACGCCTCTAGTTCCTTGCCCGTAATAAGCCATTAAATTCAAATTGTAACCAAACTGATTCACAAAACGAAAATTGACATTTGCCGCAATGTTTGCACCAAAAAGCGTTCCGCCAAAACCTATAAGTGCAAGCGATAACTGCGGGTTGCTCTCCGAGTTTATCTGCAATAAAGAACCCGTATCCAAAACTAGATTCACTTCTCTATAAGAACCATCTTCTTGCAAATTTTTCAAAAAATTACGAACCCCAAGAATACCTGTATCCCTAGGATTCCAAAAACTTTTCAAATGTTCCTGAATTTCGGCAGGAATACTATCAAAAACGGGAATGTAAAGGAAACGCGGAAGGGGCGCAGTACCAGTAGTGGCGCGATTAATCGTGTCCCTACTTTGAGGTATCTGAGCTAGGCTAGAACGGCGGGCTTGAACAGCTTGGATTCCAGCTTCAAAGAGCGAGTCGGGATTTGGTTTTGAGTGGGGGCGCAAAATTATCAATGTGGAATCTTCGTGCCACAGTTTTTGCTGGTAGCGCTCTGCTGCCGAGCCATTTGTATCTCTTAGAGCAATGGGATTTGAAAAAATTCTAACAAATACCTCTTGCTCTCTATCTGCCACTGGAGGAAAGGGATAGTTCTCTGTGCTATCTATTTTGCGAAAGTGTATTTTGGAACCTATATCGGAACGCCAAAGGCTCTCTTGAATTCTCAAATCAAAAAAAACTTGCTCAAAATATGGCTTGCTTTCGATAAGTTCAACCAAAAAAGGAGTTCCATCTTCTCTGTGCTTTATTAACCATTCTTTTTGCCACAAAGCGACTTTTTTTTGTTGTTCTGCCTTTGGCAGAGAGTCCCAAGATTTAATCAATTCCCTTATTTGCGATGAGCTCCAGCCTGCGCTCCACAAAGCACCTGCAAAAGCACCCCACTCACTACCTACAACCGTATCTATTGGTATTTGAAACCTCTCTATTTCGCTCAAAACTCCCAAATGATATTCAATTGAAGAATAATCACCATTCATATATATCACCGCAGCACTTGTTTGAAACCACAAAAGAGCGGCGAATAAAATAGTCCTTGGAATTTTGAGCATATTTAAAAGATACAAATTTCCGGCTCCAACACAATGCCATGTTTTTTTCTAACTTCTTGAACTATTTTTTCCATAAGTACTTTTACATCACTTGCTGTTGCGCTTCCCCTATTCACAATAAAATTAGCGTGAAGCTCAGAAACCTGCGCATCCCCTACCCTGCACCCTTTAAGCCCGCAAGAATCTATTAAATATCCGGCAGATAAATGACTATCGGTTAAGGGCAAATTGCTGGTTGGATTTTTGAATACGGAACCAGCGTTTGGATATTTCAAAGGTTGCTTTTCGCGCCGCCAAGCCAAAACCTCTTTTCTGTTTTTGTTTATAACTTCACTCGGCATTGGAGTAAAATCAAATTCAGCGGAGACAATAATTTCATCTAGCATTTTAAATGCACTGCTTCTATAAGAGAATTTACATTCTTCATTTGTTCTTGTAACTATTCCCCCATAATTTGTCACCGAAACAACGCTCTTTATGCAATCCGAAATTTGCTGCCCGTGCGCTCCGGCATTCATAAAAATCGCACCTCCAATGGTTCCTGGAATACCGTCTAGTTTTTCTATTCCACCCAAACCTTTGTTTGCGGCAGCGTGAATAACATCGTGCAGGGATTTTCCAGCTTCCAAATTTTTCCCTATTTTCATAATCAAGCCATCATAACCCTTGTCGTTAAAAAGGATATTGCTTCCATTGCCCAAAATGAAAAACTTCTCATTGTTTTTTTTGCAAAACATCAACAATTCCCTAATCTCGGCTATGGACTTAGGTTCGGCAAATAACTTTGCTGGTCCGCCAATTTTAAAGGTACTGTATTTTTTTAATGAGACATTTTGTGAAATCAATGCAAACCTCCGGCAAACCGTTATTATCAATATAAACCATATCCCATGTCCCATGTCCCATGTCCCTTTGCATTTTCATTCTCCTCTCAATATCGCTCTCGCTTATTCCTTTTTTCAATAGGCGTTCTCTTCTTATGTTTTCATCGGCTTCTACTACCCATATTTGCTGCATTTTTTTTGCGAAATCGTGCCATTTATATAAAACGGCGGCTTCTACAAATGGTGGGTTTCTTTTTTCAATTTCATGCTGCATAATGGGATGGACAATGCTCTCCAAAAGGCAGAGTTTTTGCTCATTACTGAAAACTATTTGCGAAATATAAGAGCGATTTATGCCATTCTCTTCAATAGCCTCTTTTCCAAACTCATCTGCAATTTTTTTTCGCAAATCCGCATTTTCCCTGTAAAGCTCGTGAGCAAGGGCATCGGCATCCAAAACCTCAAAACCCGCCTCCCTAACAACAGATGCCACAAGAGATTTTCCAGAACCTATTAAACCAGTGATGGCTAGCATTAGAGGGAATTTAGAAATTTGTATATTACACCTACTATGGCTTCCATGTCTAAATCTTATCCCTCAGGGAACCCCGATTGGCCTGGATTCAAAGATTTTCAGGATTTCACATTTTTTCCCTTAAAAATAGGAGTACACTATGAGAACACAATTCTCTAAAATCGCATTTGTGGCAGGCATTTCGCTTGCCTTGACATTCACATTCAATTCCTGCGCCTCAAAAACGCAACAGGCGGCAGCGGCAGGTTTTGAAACAGTCAAAACACCCGCAGATGAACTGCTGGATATAAAAAGGGATATGGAAAGCAAATTTATCCCCTGCGGCATAGGCATGGGGGAATCCAGCGATGAGATGGTTGCTAGGAATGTTTCTGGCGATGAAGCCCGCACAGATATGGCAAAGACGCTCAACAATTTCGTGGAACGCCTTAGCGAGGCTTATGCGCAGAATGTGAGCAACGAGGCGAAAAAGATATGGGAAGAAGGCGTTAGGCAATCAACCCACCAAGAACTGAACGGGGCTACTTCCTACAAATCCATCACCCAGTTCAACAAGGAGAGCGGTCATTACAAGATATATTCCCTCTATGTGATGAACCCCGAACTGCTCAAAAAAGCCGTGCAGGCTGCCACTTCAAATCAGGAAGAGCTTGAGCTGAGGGTGAAGAAAGACGACATGATGAAAAAGCTGGACGATGGCACTGCTGCCTACAATGCAAAATATAAAAGATAAAAACGATGCCTGCCATATTGTTTGCCTTGATAATCCCAATGCTTATGGGCTGTGCCTCCACGGTACAGCAAGTAGAGCCTACCGCTGAGTGTCTCTCCGGTGAGTTCCGCGGCTTTGGCGTTGGGGAAAAAGAAAGCGAGGCTTTGGCAGAAGCTCGTTCCGCATTGGCTGGGCAAGTAAGTTCATCAGTCAATGTTACAATAGAGCGCATAGTGAGCCAGCAAATCTCAAACGGAAAAGAGAATTTGAATAAAGGATACAAATCCAGAACAACCATAGAATCTGCCCTTCCAAACGCCCACGATGCCCGCATTGTGCGTAACAAACGCAACGGTAATAAAATAGGCATAACGGTCTGTATGACAAAAGCCGATGCTGCCAAAGGCTTTTTGGAGCGGCAACGGCTTATGGCAGATTCCCTAGAACTTGCTTCCAGCACAGAGCTAAACACCGAACACCCCAAGCAAAAAAACGAGGCTTGGCAGAAAACACAAATGCTGTACAGCGATTTCATGAGAATCCAGCATTTACTTGACGGTTGGGAAGTCAAAAACCCCTATATGGCAAGCGATATTTATTTCAAAACAAGGGAAGATTACAAGAATTACTGCCAAACTGTCAAATTGCATTGGAATCCAGAACGGGAAACTCTTTATTCCGAGATAGCCTTCTCCAAGCTCTCTGGCAGCATAAAAATAGAGAAATCTCCATGCAACGGCAGAGGCATTTCACTCGCCTACAAAGGCTCGGAACCCGAATGCTCGGTTAAATTCGGGCTTAACACCTGCACTTATGCTCACTCGCTTTCCCTGAATGCCTGCGATGGCACGGAATACACTCAACTGAAAAACGATGCAATGGGAGCGCACCAAAAGCCCGATTTTGCCAAGGAGAAATTGCAGAGCAATTTTAAATCAGCGGAATTTTGGAATCAATGGATAAAGGAAATAAAACAATGGAGCCCACAATGCGAATAGCGACGATTATTGTTTTGCTGGCAGCCCTGCTGCCGATTTTCTCTTTCGCCCAGAAATCAACCCGTTTAGCCTTGCCAAGCGAATTGAAGCAGGGCATAATCCCAGACTTCTTTGTGCTGGAAAAGAACGGCATAGACGAGCTGTACAGAGACGATATCAAGGAAGCGGTGAAAAAGACTGGTGCAAAGCGTGTGGTTCTCTCTTTTTTCGCCACCTACTGCGTTCCGTGCAGGGAAGAGTTTGCCATTCTCAAAAAGAACAAAGGCGAATTGGAAAAGCACGGAATTTTGATTTATTTGATAGATGTGGGCGAGGATATTCGTTCCAGCGGCGTGAAGGTGAGCGAGATGGTGAAAAATGCAGGGAGTACATTCCCCTATTACTTTGACCCCAACGTGATTCTGTTCAAGAGCTTTGGCTTGATAAAGCGGGGAGAGGATCCAAGTTTGCCACTAACCCTTATCTTGGATTCAAATTTGCAGGCTTTGGGTATTTTGAAGGATAAAATGGGAAGCGACTTCCCGCAGGTTTTGTGGGGTGAGTGGTGAAACTAACTAATCGTTCCCAATTAGCCTTTGCTAAATGCAATTATCTGTTCTTTAGGAAGTTTAGTAATGCGAGCCACACGTTCAAGCTCAAGCCCATCTTTGAGCATATTCTTTGCAGTCAGCAAAATACCTTCTCCTCTGCCCTCTTTCTTGGCGTAGGCAAGGATTGCTTTCTGGTCGTGTCTGTTCATCATAGCTGCCTCATACTGCTTGAGTTCTCTCTCCGTAAAATTAGAAATTTGTATAGTAGCCAATGGTTAGCTCGTAGAGTATGGACCAAAGAATTGAAATGATGAAAATTCCCCTTTTTTATTGGAGATAAATTTGGAAGTTATAATGAAGAAATGAACAAAATTATTAAAGAAGTCAGAGAACAAATGAAAGAATTAAAAAAACAGGCTGAAAAACTTAAACCTGCAATTGTAGGGCAATTACTT
>Ga0268262_10000555_pt1 | contig 48985 bp, 55 predicted proteins | sample TergutNc150P3_FD_190354 | JGI IMG/M metagenome (GOLD analysis project Ga0268262, IMG submission 190354) | Nasutitermes corniger P3 segment gut microbial community from laboratory colony in Florida, USA - Nc150 P3 (SPAdes) (version 2) | ecosystem: Host-associated > Arthropoda: Insects >... | reverse complement strand
GCATCGGAGTCCTTTCAAACGTCCAATCAAACCCAGCGATATGGCAAGGCGGAACGTACTCTTCGCTTTCAACCCTCACCGACAAGGTCAACGTTATAAATTAAAGGAGAAACATGGAACAACTTATTTCAATCATCGTCAGCATACTGGCGAGCGTTTTCACGGGGATGATTTTATTCTTCGTCCAACGCTTCTTCAAGAATGCTGAGAAACGAGCCGAAAAAGAAGAGGCTCGCCGAAACACCAAAGACATACTTGTGCTTAAAAGCCTCAAAGCCATAGGCACACTTACGGTCGCCAACGCAATCGCCGTCAAGGAAGGAAAAACCAACGGCGAGATGCACAAAGCGATGGATGGCTACGAGGCAGTAGACAAGGAACTCAACGACTACCTCATCAAGAGTGCGGTCGCAAAAAAGTAAAAGGAGAACAAAATCATGAACATCATCTGCGTACCAGCGATTGTTTCGCTGGTCTTTTCAATCATGGAGATTTACAAAAAGATAGCAAGCAAAACCAAGCACGAAGAAAACCTATTGCGACTCATCCCAATCGTCAGCGCCGTTCTCGGCGTGGTCGGTGGAATCGTTTGCTTTTTCGCCTTCCCAGCAATCATCGCCGCCACGGACGGCGTGACCGCCGCACTCATCGGCGGAGCGAGCGGACTCTCGGCGACCGGGTGCAACCAAGTTTTCAAGCAACTGCACAAATACGGAATTCAAGTAAAGGAGAAAAGCGATGACGACAGCGACCAAGCAGTTTGACATAGACCTCGTCACGGTGCTTTTGCAAACGCTTCTAGCCGAGCATTTGATAACACCGTCCGAATACGAAAGATTGCTTGCACAGCAGAAAAATAATCTTTGAAAAAGTTTCGCTTTGGCACTGGACTTTTGTCTTCTTTTGCGGCTTCATTGTCGTGCCAAAAAAATGGCTTAAAGGAGAAGGCACAAAATGCAAGACATGAAAATCATCGTACACCGAGCCACGCAAGACGAGAGAACGCCCGTCTGCGGTTATGCACGAGTGACGACTGACAAGGACGAGCAAGCCGAGAGTTATCATCTCCAAGACGAATACTGGACGACCAAACTGCAAGCCGAACCGCAATACCAATTCGTTGGCATGTTCGGCGATGAAGGCGTGTCCGGGGCGACCCAGCGAAAACGCCTTGGGTTCTTGGAGATGATTAAACTTTGCAAGCTCGGCAAAGTGAAAATCATTTTCACAAAAAGCGTGGCAAGGTTCGGTCGTAACGCACGGGAAACCTTGCTGACCGTGAAGGAACTCCGAGAACTCGGCGTGGCGGTCGTATTCGAGAATGACGGCATAAACACCGCGCAACTGAATGATGCTCTCATGCTACGGCTTAAAGCAATACTCGCCGAAGAAGAACTCAAAACCATGAGCAACAACCAAAAGTGGGCGGCACGAAAGCGGTTCGCCGAAGGGAGCGTGGAACTTGCACGAATCTATGGCTACGACCTTGTGCGTGACGGACGACTGGTCTCATTCAAAATAAACGAAACCGAGGCAAAAATCGTCCGTGAGATTTACGAGCTATTCCTAAGCGGACTTGGGCTAACGGCAATCGCAAACATTTTGCAAGACCGCAAAGTACCGACCAAGATGGGTGGCATTTGGCAGAAAAGTACACTCGGCGATATTATACGAAACGAGAAATACATGGGCGATGCACGGCTGCAAAAAACCTTCAAGGAAAACGGTCGAGAAATACCGAACAAAGGCGTACTTGCCCAGCCTTACGTTGAAAACAACCACGCACCGATTATTGATGAAGAAACCTTTCGCAAGGTACAAGAAGAGCGAATCCGCCGGGCATCAAAACTCACGATTTACAACGTGCCAGAGCTGACTGAATTCAGCGGCAAAATCAAGTGCCACCATTGTGGGAAAGGATTCACACGCCGAATAAACAACCACATAGTAAACTTCGACAAAGCGGGCTGGATGTGCCGAACGCAAAACGACCGTGGCATAGATGCATGTCCGCACTCAATGATAATCAACGAAGGATTGCTAAAAGAAATCACGCTTGATGCCTTCAATGAATACCTTGCCACGCCGAAGATAAATGATAAGACCGCCGAAATAAAAGCCGAAATCCAGCAACTTGTAGGACAAGAGCAAGCGATTCGAATGCTGTGGCAAAACGGCACAATCTCCTACGCCGCCTTCACCGCCGCCCAAGCGGAACTCAAAGACAAATACAAGGCTTGCGAAGAACGGCTTGCCGAAGAACAAGGCTTTGAACTTTACACGAAAGAAGGCAAACCAACCACGGAATACACGGCGGACATCGTCAACACCCACATCGACAAAATCGTCATGAAGGGATTCAAGATTCGGTTCTTCTTCAAGAACAAACAAGAAATAGAAAAGGAGTTTATTTATGCTCATCGCAGATATCGAAAAGCCTACTGAAAGGCAAAGAACCGTCCGCATAATCCCGGCGAACGTCATGACCACGAAGGCGGTCTACGAAGTAATCCGTGAGGCGGTCTACGCACGAGTCTCCACAAAGAAGGACGAGCAAACCAGCAGTAAGGAATTGCAAAAACGCTACTTAACTGCCCAGTCGATGGGCAAAAGCAACGCCGTCTTCGTTGGCTTATACGAAGACGAAGAAAGCGGCAAAAGCATTGCTGGCCGTGCTGGATTCCAAGAACTTCTCAAAGACTGCTACGCCGGGAAGATAGACCGAATCGTGACGAAGACCGTGAGCCGATTCGCGCGGAACATGGTCGAGTGCCTTCAAGTGGCAAGAGATTTGAAAAACCGTGGAATCACAATCTACTTCGACAGCCAAGGGCTTGACACGAAGGACGAGAGTTCATTCGTTATCCTAAGCATTCTTGCGGCACTCGCCGAAGAAGAAATCCGAACCATGAGCAACAACATAAAATGGGGAATCCATAACCGCTGGAAAGAAGGCAAAGTTCACATGAGCGGACGGATGCTCGGCTACGACATCAAGGACGGCAACTTCACAATCGTTCCCGAAGAAGTCGAAGCCGTGCAAGGAATTTTCACGGACTACCTTAAAGGTTCGACCATACGGCAAATCAAGGCGAAGCTTGAAAGGAACGGCGTACTCACGGCTAGCGGAAACAAGGAATGGTCGCACACCACAATAGCGAACATTTTGCAAAACGAGAAATACACGGGAAACGTGATACTTGGCAAGACTTTCAAGGTGGACGTGCTAAGCCCCCGGCAAGTCAACAATGGACAGCGTGACATGACTGAAATCCTAAACCATCACCAAGCCATTATTGACCAAGAGATTTTCAACGCCGTGCAAGCCGAGATCACTAAGCGAGAATACGCAAAGATAACGCTGGACAAAGAGAGAAACCGCTATTCAAGCGAATACGCTCTAAGCACGAAACTGGAATGCGGAGAGTGCGGAACGAAATTTCGCCGACATGCCCAAACGCACGGCGACAAAAAGGTCGACATTTGGGTCTGCATTCATCACCAGCACAACCGCGCGGAATGCGGAATGAAGCCAGTCAAAGAACGTGACGTACAAGATGCCTTCTTGCGTGCCTTCAACAAACTGGTGCTTGACCGAACCCATGTCATCGACAAATTGGAAACCGACATCAAGCACATGGTCGAAAGCACTCCGATAAAGGATGAGCGACAACTGCAAAGGCAACTTGACATCGTGGAACAGCAAATCATTGCACTTGGCGGCAAGGCTCGCACGGCGGACTGGCAAACACAAAACAAGGCACTCATCGACCAAGCCAAAGAACTGCGTGGCGAAATCAAAGTAGCCCAACGCCTTAAAGGCACGAACGACCTCATGTTCCAACGGCTGAAAGAAATCAAAACGCTCTTGAAAATGCGACTTGAAACATTCAACGCCGACATCTTCCGAAGCCTTGTCGAGAGGGTCATCGTCCACGGCAAAGGCAAACTCCACTTCATCTTCAAGTGCGGACTTGAAACCACCGACCAAACCGCATAAACACAAAGCCCCACCGAGGAACAAACTCGGCGGGGCTTTTTTTATTGCCCCAAAAAGTAAGTTCGCAAAGTAAGTTCGCAATTTCAAGGTCGCAAAGAAAAACAATTAAATTGCGAACTTACTTTTGCTTGCCATGACCAATGGAAACGTGCCATAATAGCCGTGGAATCATAAAGCATGATTTCCGCAAAATCAAAAGCGGTGTCGCAAAATCAACCCAAGAAATCAAACACCGCAAAATCAAGAACGGAAATCAAAAATCGACTTTATGGTCATCAAAGACAATTACTTTTGACATTTTTTCAATCTGCGCCAATTTATAATGCTGTAAGTGTCGATTATTACATAAACAATAGGCAAGATTACCATAGCGCCAACAAATGCCCAAAGGGCGATTAGCGCAAAGTCGCTTAAAATCCACACATACGGCACAAAATCACTGCGCCTTGCCGTCAAATATGTTCCCATAAAAGCCACCGCGACACAAATAGTTGAGAGCAACAAGAGATTTGTGTTAAACGCGCGCAAGACAAAATAATAACCGACGCCCATTATGATTTGCGACAAAATCAAAAGTGCAATTTCAATCCAATGCGTGTGCGTGATTTTGACAACTTTGCCCTTGCGCGTGTCGTCGAATTTGTTTCGCAACCAATTCACTACGCCAAAAATTGCAACCGGCAAAGTCAAAATTATTTGGTCAATGAATTCGCCATATAATCGTGCCCGCCATGAAACAATTGCGTACAGAGTTAAAGACAGAAAGAGCAGGAAGTAGCCTTCAATTTTTGCTTTGGCGAATAACACGGCGACAAGAAGCGCAACAATGCTTGTGGTGATTTCCAAAATGTCGCTTTTGAAAATTGCGCCCACAACAATCGGCGCAACAAATGACGCAATCAAAAGCACATATTCAAATGCGTTCCAACCTTTGAAAAAGTTCCGCACAAATTATTGTATCATTAAAGATTGTTTTCGTCCAATGTTCTTGCGTCAATCATTCTTCCCCCGTCTTATACAATTTTAAAGCCAAATTCTTTTGCAAGTTGTTTGCAATGTTCGTTAATTTTTTTTGAACGCTCGTTTCCCATTAAGCCTTTGTATTCTTCCATGACCTTTGCGCGCCATTCGTCAACTTCCGCTTCCACGGGGAACATGACGTCTTTATTTTTGTCCATTTTCAATTACCTCCATATGAAATTCGCGGTCACTGTCAAAGAAGTAATTTAATACTGTCGTTTCCAAATAGATTTTTGGGCGCATAATTCAACTTTATAAAGTTTCGGTTGATTTGTCAATGTGTTTTGTGAAACATTATTGAGTTTTCATGTTGCTTTCATCGACTTTGTGGCAATGCGGGCAAGCATTGAAATGGTCTTTGAAACCGCTCCATTCGTTTCGGTATTCGACAGTTTTCGCTTTGCTTTTTTTGTCGGTTTTACTTGCGAGTGCTTCATTTAATTTTTGTACCGCGAAATATTTGCGAGATTTCCCTTCTTGGCAAAGACCAACGTCGCCGTAGCCATTGAAATTTGTTGCATCGAAATTGTTTTTCATAATGTATTTCCCCTTTTGTATGCTCTCATTATACTCCGAATTGTTTGGTTTGTCAAGTCAAAATGTGATACAATGGAACCGTGACAAACGAATTGACTTTCGAAGATTTTTCCGACATGGAAAAAATCGAGGCGCAATATTTTGATGCAACGGACGTTATGCCCGCGCGCGAAAGTTTCGAGATTTATTTAAAAGACCCGCGCCATATTGTTGTTGCATGGCGGGGCGGGCGTGTGGTTGGTTTTGTGTTGGCTTTATCGTTAAAGAAGCAGTCTTTTGATGCGGTGAAAGGTGGAATGCTTGACGAAACAAAAATCCGTGCAAGCGATTTGGATTTGGGCGAAACGGCGTACCAATTTGTTTATTTGTCTTCAATTGCGATTGACCGTTCGTACAGGGCGGAAGAGATTTTAATGGAACTTTGGGCAAAGTTTCGCGCGCGTATGCGTGAAATTGCGCCACATATTCGCGAAGTTGTAACCGAACCCGTGACCGACGAAGGGCGAAAGATTGCGACGAAAATTTTGAAAATGAAGCCGTACGAAAAAAATCCGAAAATGTATTTTTGCATTGGGTCGCCAAAGTTTTTCGGGGTGTGAAAAGTAAAAATCTGTTGCTTTAATTATTTGGGTGGTGTACATTAAATTGTGGCGGAAGCAGTAATAAAAAGCATGGGCTTGACGAAAGTTTACGGCGAAAAAACGGCGGTAAACAATGTGAATATGACCGTCAATCGTGGCGATATTTATGGATTTATCGGCGCAAACGGCGCGGGAAAAACCACGTTTATTCGCATGATTGTTGGGCTTATCAAGCCCACAAGTGGCACATTTGAATTGCTTGGCGCGTCAAATGGGGCGGGGCTTGACGCGGCACGAAAAAAAGTTGGCAGCATCGTTGAAACGCCCGCGCTTTTGTATAACATGAATGCGCACGATTGTTTGACCGCGCACCAAATGCTTTATGGCAAAACCGACGCGCAAAAAGTCACCGACATATTGAAACTTGTTGGGCTTGGTGACACAGGCAAGAAAAAAGTCAAAGATTTTTCGTTAGGTATGAAACAAAGGCTTGCGATTGCCGGGGCGCTTGTGAATAATCCCGAGATTTTGATTTTGGACGAACCGACAAACGGAATGGACCCACAAGGAATTGTCGAGATTCGAAACTTCCTTATTAAACTTGCAAAAGACGGCATGACGATTCTTATTTCAAGCCATATTTTGTCGGAATTGCAACAACTTGCCACACGGATTGGAATTATTCGCGACGGGGCTTTGATTGACGAGTTCGACATTAAATCTTTGGGAAAACAAAGTTTGGAAAAATATTATCTTTCAAAGGTGGGTGTTTAATGAAAAATATTTTGTGTCATGAATTTTTCAAATTGCGTCGCAACAAAGCCCTTTGGATTTGCTCGGCTATTGCGTTTTTAATTGTTGTTTTGTTTGCTGGGCTTGGCGCATCTATTCCCGACGAGGGAGATTACAAACCGCAAGGAAATTATGGGCTTATCGATGCGGCAAAAAATGTGCAAACGTGGTCGCTTTTGTTGGCGGTAGTCGTTTGCAGCATCATTGTGAACGAATATGGGCGGGGGATTATGCGAAATATTTTAATGTGCGGACAACCACGCTACAAAGTTTATTTTTCTAAATTGATTATTTGCACATTGGTCGCTTTGTTCATTTTTACAATTTTTTACGGCACCGATACGTTAATGTTGACGTTAATAAACGGATTTGGCTCTGTTAATATTGGGCGGTATTTATTGATTTTGCTTGTTGTGTTTTTGCACGTGATTGCAATAGCCGCCGTAATAATGTTCTTTGCGGATTTAACCCAAAACACGGGTGCAACAATTGGAATTACAATTGGGCTTACGATTGTTTTTATTTTGTTGTCGGCATTCGGCGGGGAGTACAGTCTTGTAAGTAAATCCTTGACCCAAATCGGGCAACTTTATGTCGGGAATACAATAAATATGGTTGCGAATTATGAACTTGGAACGGCAAAAATGGTTCGTTATGCCGTCACCGCAATCGTCACAACAATTCTTTTCACCGCCGCCGGATTGTTTTTATTCAAAAAGCGCGAGTTCAAATAAGCACGCATATATTAAATATGAGAAATCTTGAAATAATTTGTACGGGCGGGACAATAGATGGCAGCATAGATTATGATGAGAGAAAAATGACTTTTAGCCCGAATGCAAAGAGCAACATTAAAACTTTTATTACCAAATATTTAAAGCCGGAATACGATATCACGGAAACAATTGTTTGTATGCTTGACAGTTCCGATGTCACAGACGAAATTCGTGAAAGTATTTACGGCGTGATTAAAAAATCGAAACATGAAAACATAATTATTGCACATGGCACAGACACATTAAGTCAAACCGCACAATACTTGGCGGGTAAGCAGATAAACAAAAAAGTCATTTTGCTTGGCGCGTTTAAACCTTTGATTTTTGCGCCGTCCGATGCGGCATTCAATTTGGGTTTTGCCATTGCAAGTTTTGAAAACATTCGAAGCGGGGTATATGTCGCAATGAACTCGCGCCTCTTTGACGCAACCGAAGTTAAAAAGGATTTTAAATTGCAAAAGTTTGTTACTGTCTAACTATTCCGCCACAGTTCGGACATTTTGTTGCCCCCGGTTCAAGTTTCGCCCCACAATACGCGCAATATACGTCTTTTGTTGTCGAGGTTGTGTTTGTGTTGCTGTCTGTGCTTGGGGCATCAACCGGTTTTTTCATAAACGAAAACACACCGATACTTCCCAATATTGACAAAACCGCAATCACACCAAAGATTGCCAAAAGGATTGTGCCGAATGTTTTTGTTCCTTGCGCGCCGATATAATCGCCGTCATCGGTAACTTTTTTGCCTTTGAAATCCAAAGGAATTGAATCCGTGTTTGCGTTTAATACTGTGCCGTTTATTGCAACGCGAACAATTTTCACACCTTCTTCGTAATCCGCCAATTCCATAACCGTGTAAACCGGCAAAGTGTATCCCGGTAATTTTGTAACGGCGTCGCCGGCAACCCCGATAATTTCATATTCGTACCACCATTTTCCACCCTTGTCATTTTCCCAAATCGCCGTTACCTTCGCGTCACGCGTCATGGCGTTTGTTTGATTCGCTTCCGCTTTTGCAATCATTGCGCTGTATTTCAAATTGTCGCTCTCGCATCTTTCCATTGTGGATTTCGAACCGAATAACATTACCGCACCGATAATCGCAATGATAATCGAAATCACACATAAAATGCCAAGACCACTCATCGTGTTTCGGCGTCCGTAACCGCCGCTTCGATATCCGCCGCCCATTCCAAAAATCGGCGCAACCACAACCGTGCTTCTCGGCGCGCCAAAGCCCCCCCCAACTCTCGTTGAAGAGCCTCCGCTGAAACCTCCGCTTCGCGCAGAACCTATTCGGCTCCCGCCCCCTACAATTCTTCCTGATGGCATGATATATTTTTGCATAAGTGTCGCGCATTTGTCAAATACTAAATTATGTTTTTACCAATAGGCGGCATTTTTATTTTCGGCGGAAATGGCTCGGGCGGAGTAGCAATCAATTTGTTCAATGTAATCATGGGCGCTTTGGCTTTGCTCTTTGGTTATATGTACGGCATTTTGTTTTTCCAAATCATTGGTTACGTCATCGGCGGGCTTGGTTTGTTTGGGCTTATCTTTTCAATTTTCACACGCCGCGATACGCGCTCTTCCATTGACGAAGACACAGGAAAAAGTTCCATTTAAACCCGCACGCCCGCGACATTTTGCGCATATAATTCCACATGGATATAAACAATATTGCGGCTTTGGTCGCGAAAAATAACTCGGGCGAACAAATGGCAATCCAAGGATATTTTGATTTAATGGCGTGCGTCAAAGGCGCCCCGCAAAAGTTTTACGACGACATCGCCGAAATCATTTCCGACGAAATGAACCACGGCTTGAAATTGTCCTATTGGGAAACCTATTTAACCGGAATCAAGCCCGCAAAAGATTGATTCGGAACAAATTAAATCTGCGCGCATAGTATGAACTATACAGAAGATAACCCAGACGGCGTGTGCGCAACCGCCGTCAATACATAGCGGAAAATAACCGTCACGCGTTGGCGGTTTTTGCCATTGACAAATCGGGTCTGTTGTGTTATCATCAAGCCATGAAAAAAACAATATTGGCATTAAGTTTGGGAACGGCAATTGCATTGTCGGCTTGCGGAAAGGATTCCCAACTCGTTGGAAATGCGCCCACAGATGAATACAAAAAAGAACTTGAACGCACGCACGAACATTATGCGAAACTTGGAAAAATCAATCATTCAAAAGACGAATGCGTCGCCGATGGTGTGCGTTATTGGAAAGAAGCGGTCGCGGGCTCGGAAATGCCAACCGCACTCAACACAACTGCGGAACGCCGAGCAATTATTTATACCCAAGGCGTTTTGCGCTCTGAAAACCGCCACGCAACCGAAGCCACATTAAACAATCGTTAAAGTCACTTCATAAACTCTTTCATTTCTTTTTTGTAAGCCTCGACACCGGGTTGGTCGAAGGGATTTACGTCAAGAAGATATGCACTTGCCGCGCAAGCAATTTCGAAAAAGTAGAGCAGATATCCGAACGCTTCTTGGTTGTGATTTGACGCGGTGATTGTCAAAATCGGAACGCCGGCGTCACTGTGGGCTTTGACCGTGCCAAGATATGCGGCGCGATTCAATTTGTTAATTGTGGGCAAATCGACGGGTGGTTTTTCAAAATCAATAAAAGTTTCAAACAAAAGCGGTGTGCCTTGTTGAATGAATTGACCCATACTGTGAAGGTCGCGCGTGAAAATCATATGGCAAGGAAACAAACCCCGACCGACGGTGTCTTCTTTACCGCCTGCGGGCGCTGCCCGCTTACCTTCGGATTCGCCGAAAAGTTGTTGGCACCATGCGCCCAAGCCACTCAAAGTTTCGTACATTCCGACGAAGACTTCGACGGATTTGCCACGTTTAGTGTTTAAAATGTTGCGTGCGATTGCGTATTTGTACGCTTCGGATTTTTCCGTATTGCAATCTTTGTATGCGGCTTTTGCGCCTTTTAGCATTGCGTCAATGTCAAGTCCCGCGACCGCGAACGGAAAAAGCCCCACCGCGCACAGAGCCGAGAATCGCCCGCCTACGCCGTTTGGAAGCGGAAACGACACAAGGTTGTTTTTGGCTGCAAAGTCGCGTAGAACGCCTTTGGCGACGTCTGTGGTGGCAATTACGCGGCGCGAATATTCTTCTTTGCTTGGATATTTTTTGCGCATGAATTCGTCTACGATTTTGAATGTTTCCAAGATTTCCGTGGTAGTGCCGCTTTTGGAAATAATGTTCAAAGCGACGCGCTTGTCGGCGTATTTTTTCAATGTGTAAACAAGTTTTTGTGCGTCCAAAGAAGTTCCCAAAAACACAACGGGGAAATTGACATCATACGGAAACATTTCAAGCCCCGCATATGCGCCCAAATAAGAGCCGCCTATACCGATGCAAAGCAAAACATCGGAATTGTCGCGCACCCATTTGGCGTGGTCTTTTATGCGTTTGATTTCGGCGTCAATATTGTTTGGTAATTCGACCCAAGCGTTCTCAATTCCCGCATTTTGTGTGTGAATTTTGGCATGAATTGCCTTGATTTGGGGCGAAAAAGCCTTGAATTCCGCATCATTTATGCCACTTTTTGATGTATTTATGGTTACTTTCATGCAATCATTGTATGATTTTTATGTAAATCTTGTCAACTTAATTTGCGCGTGTTACAATGAAGAATGCTTGATTCGGATAAGATTTTGCATTGCAAATATTTCAATAGGTTAAGCGACAAGACGCAGGTCTTTTCGTTTTATCGCCATGACGACATAACGCGAAGAATTACCCATGTGCAATATGTTTCCAAAATTGCGCGCGGAATTGGCAAGGCTTTGGGGCTTGATTTGGATTTGATTGAAGCCATTTCAATCGGGCACGATATTGGGCATACGGCTTTTGGACACAAAGGCGAAATGTTTTTGAATGAATTGTATAACAAACGCACGGGCAGATTTTTCAACCACAATGTGCACAGTGTTCGGATTTTAAGGGGCGAAGATTTGGGTTTGGATATCAAGACTCTTGACGGGATTTTATGTCATTGTGGCGAGAGAGCCTTTTTGAAATACGAGCCCGCCAAAATGCCGACACTTGCCGAGTTTGAAAAGACAATGACGGAATGTTATACCCAAAAAGATAGGGTAAGCAAGTTAAAGCCGGCGACTTTGGAAGGTTGTGTTGTTCGGGTTTCGGATATGATTGCTTATGCGATAAAAGATAGGCAAGATGCCCAAAAGGCGGGGCTTAAATTGCATTTTAAAACCGACATTTCAAATATGGAATTCATCACAGAATTAAGCGAAGATATTGTTAAAAATAGCAAAGGAAAACCATATATTGCCATGAGTGAGAAAATGTTTAAACTTTTGACAAGTGTGGTTGAAGAGAATAACAAATTGATTTATCAATCCGAAGCCGTCACAAAGTTGCATTACGCCGCTATAAAGCCTATGATGGCGATTTTGTATGATTATTTTTTGGCTTCGGGCAAAAATGATGACGAGACCGTGGATTATATTGCAAAAATGACCGATGATTACTTTATTGATTTCTTTAAACATCTTTATCCGGACCATGAATTGAACAAATTGATTAAATATGTCGAGTACTTTGATTGTTGACTTATACATAATTTCATGTTAATTTGGGGACACTATGGAACAAATGAAACGTCGGCGAACACTTTATGAATTGGTTTTCAAACGGCTTATTGATTTTGTCGCCGCGATTATTTTATTGATTATTTTGTCCCCGATTATGATTTTGGTTGTAATTTTTGAATGGATTTTTCATGGAAGGGGTGTTTTATTCAAACAACGTCGCGTTGGCAAAAATAGGAAAGTTTTTTGGGTTTACAAGTTCCGAAGTATGTCCAACAAAAAAGACATCAATGGAAATCTTTTACCCGACAAAGACCGCATTACAAAGTTTGGAAAGTTCATTCGCAAGACTTCGCTTGATGAATTGCCACAACTTTTTAACATTTTAAAAGGTGACATGAGTTTAATCGGCCCAAGACCAAAAGACATAAAAGAGTGCGTCTTTTTTAACGATAGGCAATGTCAAAGGTATTTGGTTCGACCGGGTCTTACAGGTTTGCAGCAAGTTAGTGGGCGAAACAAATTGAACTTTGAAGGCGTCGTGGAACTTGATTTGAAATACATTAAAAAGATTACATTTTTAAAAGACCTTTGGATTTTTATAAAGACCTTTTTTGTTGTGTTGTTGCAAAAGGACATTGATTCGGGAAACCAAAGCGCGGATAATTTTTGTTATTATTATAATGATTTGCTCTTGCAACGGGGCGATATTACAAAAGAGGAATACGATGCGCGGATTGCTTTTTCAAAAACATTAAAAGTTGGCGAGACAATGCCGACAATTGACGAGCAACGCAACAAAGAAATGGGCAAAGTTGTTGACATTTTGACCAAAGAAATTAAAAATTACAAAGTCGAAACGGAAGCGAAGGTGGGTTGATATGGGAAAGATTTTGGTTACGGGCGGGACGGGATATATCGGAAGTCACAGTGCAGTTGAATTGTTAAATGCCGGACATGAAATTGTTATAATTGATAATCTTTGCAATTCGAACAAAGATACCGTTACACAAATTGAAAAGATTACAGGCAAGCAAATTAAGTTTATAAAAGCCGACATTACGGACAAAGCGGCGATTGAAAAAGTATTTCAAAAAACAAAGTTTGATTGCGTGTTTCATTTTGCGGGGCTTAAAGCCGTGGGTGAGAGTATGAGCGAGCCGATTAAATATTACCAAAACAATGTGGGCGGGACGGTCAATTTGTTGGAATGTATGCTGAACCATGGCGTGAACAAGATTGTGTTTTCGTCTTCCGCAACGGTTTATGCGGCGAAAAACAAATCACCCATTGGGGAAGATGCCGTTTTGGAAACTTCGAATGTGTATGGCGAAACAAAGTTGATTATTGAAAATATGCTTAAAGATTTGTGCCGTGCGAATAAAGATTTTTGTGCGATTATTTTACGTTATTTCAATCCAATCGGCGCGCACGAGAGTGGACTTATCGGCGAAAATCCAAATGGAATTCCCAACAATTTGGCGCCGTATATTTTGAAAGTGGCTCTTGGGGAATTGCCACATTTGAATGTTTTTGGTTCGGATTACAAAACCCCAGACGGCACAGGTGTGCGCGATTATATTCATGTGGTTGATTTGGCGCGCGGGCATATTTGCGCGTTTGAAAAAATTAAAACAAATGGCGCGCACATTTATAATCTTGGAACCGGCAAAGGCACAAGCGTTTTGGAAATTATTAAATCATTCGAGCGCGCCCTTGGCAAACCAATTCCATATAAAATTGCACCGCGACGCGCGGGCGACATTGATTCTTATTTCGGCGACCCAACAAAAGCCAAAAAGGAACTTGGTTGGGTTGCGCAATTTGGAATTGATGAAATGTGTTCAAGTCAAGCAAAGTTTATAATCAAACAAACAAGTGCAAGCGCGAAAAGATAAATTGAAAACCAATACAATTTTACATTCTTAATAATTTTCAACATGACTTTGATTGCCAAAATTGCCGATAAAAACGCAAATACAAAACCAAATATTGTTGGCGCAACTTCAATATGAAATGATTCGCCACGGTTTGAAATCAATTCAAAAAGAAATGATGCAACTATGATTGGAACCGACATTAAAAAAGCAAACTCCGCCGCCGCGTCGCGCTTCATTCCCGACAACATTGACGCGCAAATTGTTGAACCGCTTCGGCTTATGCCCGGAAGAACCGCAATTCCTTGCGCCAATCCCGCGATGATTGCGGTTTTGTATGTGGGTTCGGTTGCGGACTTTTCAAACCTTTTGAAAAAGAAATTCGTCAACAATAAAACTATGCCCGTAACAATAAAGGTGAAAGGCAAAACAATAAACGGAACTTTTTCTTCGTCAAAATGAAATGCATATTTTAATAAAATTACAATTCCGCATGAAATTGTTGTGGCGATTACAAGGCAAATATTGGTTTGGCAAAATGGCTTTTTCAAAAGTTCAAATATTGTTTTACGGAAAACAAGAATTACTGCGAGCAAAGTCCCAATGTGCAAAATAATATCAAACATAACCATGTTTTCGGACAAATGAAAAATACGGCGCGCTACCATCAAATGTCCGCTACTTGACACGGGCAAAAACTCGGTGAGCCCTTGGACAATTCCCAATACAATTCCAATCCATATTGACACACAAAAATATATCATGTTAAAATGAAAAGTGCAAAAGATAATTTCCGCGCTTCGCGCCACCGACACGAAAAGTTTGATTATCAAATTGTCTGTATTTTCTGTTTTGTTTTTGTTGGCTTTTTTTTACGAGCCTTTGGTGTTTGTTGTCGGCGGATTTTTGGCAATTTTAATTATTGTTGAATACAATTATAAATCAATTGTTCATTTATTTTTCTTTTCCTCTTGGCTTTATAATTACATGATTGCGGTGGTTTTTATAATTGCGCTTGTATATGTTGTCGCCATGACAATAAAATATTGTCGCGAAACAAAAAATCTTTTCCCAATTTTTATTTCACCAATTATTCTTATAATTGTTTTTTCTTATGTAGGCGAGCGCATAAGTTGGCTTTTGATATTTGCGTATTTAAGTTGCATAGTTTTATTAAAAGCCCGCGACATTGGGTTCAAAGAAATTACAAACTTTTTCATTGTTGGTGTTTTGGTTGGTGCATTTATTGGGCTTTTAAGATTTGCCGGCTGGCCTGCGCCGTTTGTTTATCCTGTGGACGGAATTGACAGAATGTCCGGACTTTGCCGAAGCCCAAATGTATTTTATTTGTTTATTCTTTGCGCAATTTCCGCAATATTTTTTGTAAATCTTAAAACCCGCATAGTTACCGCTTGGCACATTCCAACCGTAGCGGTTTTGACGGCGTTCGGCTTTATGACAATCTCACGCGGGTTTTATATTGGGCTTGGCGTCGTGTGTCTTTTTTATGGAATTGGGCTCTTGTGTACATTAAAGCAACGCGGTCTTATTGTTTCCGGAATTATGTGCATGGCAATTTTGTTTGGCGCAATGTTGGTTTTCCCGTTTACATTGGAAGGCCTTGTCCGAACCACAGATGTCGAAAGCGAAATTGGGCGCGAAGTTGACATTGACAACACAGACAAATATTACGACCCCGGGCGAATTGGTATTTGGAAGAAAAACATTGAAGAGTGGTGTTCAAGCCCAAAGACATTCTTTTTCGGGCATGGGTTGACGGCAAGTGACGTTTGGGGAATCGGCGAACACAATTTGGTAATTCATTTGTTGGCAAAAACCGGTCTTGTTGGGTTGCTTCTTGTGATTTCATTTTTTGTGATTTTGTTATTGATTTTGTATTTGGGATTAAAGATTCCTTTTACAATTTTACCATTTATATTTTTGGTCGGGCTTTTGGTCTGTGGTTTAAGTGAAGAAATGTTTCCAAAGTTTCAATTTTTCATGTTTGTATATTTTTTCATATTGTCAAGTGTGAATGGTTGTGATATTGTTAAACCACATGAAGATATTCCAAAAAGTCAAATCGACCGAGGATAAAATCCTTGCAATAAAAATTGCAATCCTTGGGCTTTTGTTTTTGCTTTCATTTTTTTGGGCACCACTCATTGCAATTATGGGCGCGGTGTTATTGGTTTTTATGCTTTGCGAGTTTGATTATAAATCCATTGTATATATTTTCTTTTTCGCATCATGGTATTACAAGTATTTTGCCGCGGTCTTTTGGTGTATGTGTCTTTTGTATATTTTAATTTGCATATTCAAAACACAAAAGCCAATCAATGTTTTTTGTTTAATGCTTTTGCCAATCATATTGATAATAATTTTTTCTTATGTGGGCGAGCGTTTAAGTTGGCTTTTCATGTCAGGTTTAACAACATTTTTTGTGCTTGGTCACGCGCGCGAAATTGGAATCAAACGCATAATGAACTTTTTTATCTTTGGTGTTTTGATTGGTTGTTTTATTGGACTTGTAAGATACACAGGTTGGCCGTCGCCGATGGCGGAATCAAGAGGTGGGGGATTGTTAAGATTTTCAAGTTTAACAAACAATCCAAATGATTTGTATCCATTTATAATTTGTGCAATTTGTGCAATATTTGTTTGGCATTTAAAGACAAAAAAGTTGCCAATTTTTTATTTTCCAATTATTGGCGTACTTACCGCATTTGGTTTTTTAACAATTTCGCGCGGATACTTTTTGGTTTTGTTCGCGCTTGTGTTTGTATATTTGGTGTCTTGTATTTTTGTATTTCGTCAAAAGAGCATTATTCCAATCTCAATTTGTCTTTGTGTTTTGGCGGTGGGTTCAATATGCGTTTTGCCATTTACAATTCAAAACTTTGACAGAATGCCCCAAGACGAAACCGTTGACGCAAATTACGAGATTTCCGAAACGGTAAAATATGACCCCGGGCGATTGCCTATTTGGAAAAAAAATCTTTCCGAATGGGCACAAAGCCCAAGAACAATTTTCTTTGGTCAAGGTTTTGCCGCCCCCAATATTTGGCAAATGAATCCACACAACTTTGTTGTTTTTATTTTGATTAAGACCGGACTTGTGGGGCTTTTGTTATTTTTGGTGTTTATGTGTATGTTGATTTATTTGGTTTTCAAAAAAACAAAGTTCAATGTTTTCCCATTTTTGTTTTTGTCATGTATGATGCTTGATTTAATTGAAACGGGCTTCCCAACATTTACGTTTTTTATGTTTATTTATTTTTTCATTTTGTCGGCGGTAGACAATGTTTCAAAAAGTTAGCCTTCTTATCATTTATATTTGTGCCGGATTTGGAATCTTTTTCGGCATTGTAAGCATGATTATTTCGGGCGTAATTTTGTCATTGTATATTGGTTTGATTGGGATTTATGGGGTAGGTTATGGATTTATGAAGATTTATTCATTGCGAAACGAAGGGCGCGCCAATGCAAAAACCGAAAACAAAATTGCATTACAAATTGCAATTTGCGCCACAAGCATGGCTTTTATTGTGTTCAGTTTCACTTTTGTTGTTGCCGTTTTCAAGTTTCAAGACAGTTTAAAATTCACAAATGTTTTGTTTATTTATTACTTTGGTTACTTGGCGGTTTGGAACTTTACAATTGCCGTGTTTGAATTATTGCGCACAATTCGTTCAAAGAGCAAAATCTTGCGCAACATTAAACTTATGGATTTTGTACACGCAATTATTACTTTGGGGATTGCACAAAGAATAATTTTGTTATACGTTGGCGAACCCCATGCCGAATTATGGGCAAATCTTGGCTGCTTTGTTTTTTCTATAACTGCACTTTTAATAAGTTTGTATATGTTTAAAAAATTACTTCCCTTCGGCAAGTTTAATAAGTGATTTAATATTCCCAATATCATTTTTGTTTATGATAAGGATTGCTTTTTCTGTGTTGACAATTACAAGGTCGCGGACGTCCGTGGCGGCAACCAATTTGTCGGTTTTATTTATGATTATGTTGTTGTGACCTTTGTATAAAACGGATTTCCCCGTAATGATATTTTTGTTTTCGTCCGCAGTGTGAAGTCGTTCTATGGATAGCCAACTTCCAACATCGTCCCAGCCCCAATCGGCGGGCACAACAAACAAGTTGTCGGCTTTTTCCATAATGGCGTAATCTATTGAAATGTTTGGCAATTCCACAAATGCGCGTTCGTTTGTAAAATCCGAAATAAATGGCGCAATGTTTGGCGCATATTTGTAAAAACATTTTTCAATGTGGCTGTTTTTCCAAATAAAGGTTCCACTGTTCCATAAAAAGTTTCCGGACTTGAAATATTCTTCCGCAATGGCTTGACTTGGCTTTTCCACAAATCGTTTGACGGGGGTGACTTTGACGCGCGATTTGTTCCCGCCGGCAATTTCAATATATCCGTATTGTGTTTCCGCGCGTGTGGGAACCATGCCAATTGTAACAATGCAATCTTCTTCGGCTTTTGCAAATGCGGTTTTAATGCTGCTTAAAAAGTTTTCTTTTTTTTCAATTGCATGGTCGGCCGCCAAAACCAAAACAATCGCATCGCCAAAACGCTTTTTTATAACCCCCGTAACAAGAGCCAAACACGGAGCAGTATTTCTCATCGCGGGTTCCAATAAAACATTTTCGCGCGGCAAGTTTGGAAGTTGGTCAAACACAATGTCTTTGTAAGATGCATTTGTCACAATGAAAATGTCTTCGGATTTGATTAAGGGCGAAATACGTTCGACGGTTAATTGCAACATTGTTTGGTGGTCGCTTGTAAGTGGAATAAATTGTTTTGGCATATCAATTGTGGACATAGGCCATAATCTTTCGCCACGTCCGCCCGCCATAATTACGGCAACTTTTTTCATATCTAATTGTAACAAACACCTTTGACATTGTCAAGGCGTTGTGATATCGTATTGTGTGAAAAAGATTTTGTTTTTCCGCCTTGTTCGCACGTTGCCCGACGGCACGGAAATTCGTGGCGGCGGAACGACATATGAAAACAATTTTGTAAATATTTTGAAACAAAATCCCAATTTACAAATTGACACAAAGAGCGAAATAAGCCCAATCAATAACGGATTCAAACCCATGCTCATGGTTAAAAAGTGGGGATATTACAAACGCGTTTTAAAACAACAAGGTCAACATGATTACATTTTTGTGCTTGCCCACAATTTTTTGTTTTTGTGGTTTTCGGGTTTGTTTAAACGCCACGCAAAAGTTATCGCTTTTTATCACCACCCGTCATGGCTCCAATTCCACGGCATTCGCAGAGTTTTGTTAAAGCATATGCAAATCCGATTTTTGCGCAAATGTCACACGGTAATTTTTGCCTGTACCCCCACATTTGCCGAAGCCAAATACATGAAACATCGCAAGCCCGTTTTGATTGACAATGCAATTGTGCGCCTTGACAAATTGCCAAATGAATTAAAAGTTCCAAACCGCATTTCTTTTGTGGGGCGAATTATTAAAACAAAAGGCATTACCGAATTGGTTAAATCTTTGGCTATTGTGAAAAAATCTGTTCCGGATTTTGATATGCAACTTGTCGGCGAATACGCGCACAACCCAAAATATGTTGCAAAAGTCCGCAAACTTATTTCAAAACATAATCTTGAAAACAATATTACTTTGTGTGGCGGATTATCAAACGAAGACAAAAACAAAATCCTTGCGTCAAGCCAATTTTTTGTTTTCCCGTCACATATCGAAGGCTATGGGCTTGTCATTTCCGAAGCAATGCAACTCTCGCTTCCTGTTGTTGCTTGGAACACAAGCGCAATGCCTTACACGGTTAAACATGAACAAAACGGACTTCTTGTAAAACACAATCATATCAAAGGTTTCGCAGATGCAATCATAAGATTGTTTTCCGACAAAGAACTTTTGGCAAAACTTTCTGCGGGCGCAAAAAAATCATTTGAACAAACACCAACAAGCGAAGATTTCAAGCGCATGGTTGCGGATTTCGGGCGGGGGATTGAATGAAGATTTTGTTCATTGAAAACCAACATCATGACGACACGGGAAATCTTGTGTTCACGGGCGGGTCAATTTACGAAAAAATGCTTGCCGATGCAATCGCCACACAAAACCAAGTTGTGTCTTTGAAAACCGAAACCCAAAAATACAAAAACATAAGTTTGTTTGTTTTGCCTTTTCGGGTCAGACGTGACACAAAGGATTTTAAAAACAAAATCAAACAACTTTTCAAAGATAACAACGGATTTGACATCGTAATCATGCCGGAATTCGCCAATAGGTTTGCTTCGGGCGCGCAAAAGTGGCTTAAAAAACGCAAAGTGAAAATCGTCGGCGTGTTTCATCATTGCTCTTGGATTGGAAGCCATGGTTTAAAACATTTTCTTTTAAAATATGCCGAAATGAAATATTTGAAAAGATGCAATGTTGTTGTGTTCGCTTGCCCGCCCGTGTTTGCGGTATCTGGGTTTTTGCCCGAAACAAAACGCACGAAAAAACTTTTAATTTCTGTGCCTACGGAACGCATTGCGGTTTTGCCAAAAGTTTCCAAATCACCCACCCGAATGTGTTATGTCGGTCGGATTCAAGAAGCAAAAGGCATAACCGAACTTGTGCGCGCGTGCGCAATTTTAAAACAATCGGGTCAAGATTTTGATTTGCAACTTATCGGAAATGACGCATTTGACCCGCCATATACCGCCGAAATTAAAAAGTTCATTCACGAAAACAATTTACAAAATAATATCACATTTTGCGGAGGATTACCTAATGCGGAAAAGAATAAAATCCTTGCATCAAGCCAATTTTTTGTTTTTCCTTCTCATTTGGAAGGTTACGGCATGGTAATTCCCGAAGCAATGCAATTTGGCTTGCCGGTTATTGCGTGGGATATTTTCCCAATGTCTTTTTCGGTTCAAAATGAACAAAATGGACTTCTTGTAAAGCATAATGACATTCAAGGTTTCGCAAATGCAATCAAACGATTATTTAATGACGGCGAACTTCTTAAAACTTTGTCAATCGGGGCGAAAAAATCATTTGAACAAACGCCAAGTGAAAAAGATTTCAAACGCATGGCACTTGATTTTGTAAATAATCTATCGGGGGGACAAAAATGAATGCGAAAAACAAATGGGAATTGACTTTTGGAACGGGCGGACTTCGCGCTTTTATCGGCGAAGGCACAAACGCATTGAATGTGCAAACAATCGCGCGCGCAACGCGTGGACTTTGCAAATATATTCAAAAAACGAAAGGCAAAAGCATCTGTATTTGTTTTGACAACCGAATCAATAGCGAACTTTTTGCGCACACCGCCGCCGAAATCTGCGCCGCGTCCGGTTTGAAAGTCTACATTTCGCGGGAACTTGCGCCCACGCCGTTTTTGTCTTTTTGTGTGCGCCGTTACAATGCCGCCGCCGGAATAATGATAACCGCAAGCCACAATCCCGCAAAATATAACGGCTACAAAGTCTACGGTGCGGACGGCGGGCAAATCACAAACGACGCCGCGGAAAAAATCACAAAGTTTATTTTAAAAGCAAGTTACACAAAAGGTGCCAAAACGGGCGGATTTGAAAATCATATCAAAGCGGGAAAAATTGAATACATTCCAGGCAAAGTTGAAGCCGAATATTTCGCCGCGGTGGAAGAGCAAGCCGTGGGCGAAAAGATTGACAAAAACTTTGTCGTCGCTTACACATCTTTGCACGGAACGGGTGTGCGATTTGTGCCAAAGATTTTGGAACTTATCGGCGTGACGCGCATTGTTTCGCCAAAAGCCCAATTGATTCCCGACGGCAACTTTCCAACGTGTAAGAGCCCCAATCCCGAAAAGCCCGAAGCAATGGCGGAAGTGCTTGATGTTGCGCGCGAAAACAACGCCGATATTGCGCTTGCAACCGACCCAGACGCCGACCGCGTAGGGGTTGCCGTTAAACACAAAGGCGAATACGTTTTGATGACGGGAAACGAAATTGGCGTTTTGTTGGTTGATTACATTTTACATAATTGCAATATTGTAAATCCCGTGATTATAAAAACCATTGTTACTTCAACTCTCGGCGACCGTGTTGCAAAACAATACGGCGCAACCGTCATAAACACTTTGACGGGTTTCAAATATATCGGTGAAGAAATCGGCAAGTTAGAAGCCAAAGGCGAAGCGTCACGTTTTGCTTTGGGGTTCGAAGAAAGTTACGGTTATTTAAAAGGTGCATATGTGCGCGACAAAGACGCCGTTTTGGCTTGTATGCTTGTGTGTGAATTGGCTTCTTATTACAAACGCCAAGGCAAAACTTTGCGCGACGGAATCGAAGCAATTTATAAACAATACGGTTTGTACGAACACAAATTGTTAAGTTTCGAAGTCTCGGGCGCGTATGTGAACTCGCTTCGCCAAACCCCGCCGACGGATTTTGGCGATTTCAAAATTGCAAAAGTCACCGATTATCAAACCCAAACCGAATTGAATCTGCCGCGTGCCGACGTTTTGCAATTTGATTTTATCAATGGAAACCAAGTAATAATCCGCCCAAGCGGAACCGAACCGCTTGTAAAAATCTATATCACCGCAACGGCAAACAAGATTCAAAACGCAAAATTCATCTCACGTGTGGAAGAATATTTCAAGAATGCCGTTTCAGGCGCCCTGTAAGCCTTGTGGCGAACCGAACAAGGCTTTTCATGCTTGGACTAAACCCAAATGCCAAAATGTAAATTACCCCTGTTGCAAGCCCGCATATCGCAAAACGTAACATGAACCCAATTATTGTTACGGGGAGCAAATTGCACAAATAAAACGAAACGGCACAAGCAACGGCGGTGACAAGAGAAAAAGACAACAAGGACAAAAAGTATTTTGTCACTGCATGGTTGAAATATCTTTTGTAAACAACCCATGGGGTAGTTATAACATTTGTTAAAATATTTGCAATCACAACGCCCAAAAATATTCCCGCCAAACCAATAAAGTGCGCCAACAAAATTGAAAACCCAATTTGCAACAAAACAAATATTATTGGAACATATCTTGTGTTCCACATTAAACCTGCCGCATCTTTGTAATTTCCGGGAATGCTATTAAGTCGCCCTACATAAAAATGCAACACGATTGAAACCATAACAATCGTTGGCAAAACCCATTTTGTGTTAATCCAAAGTTCAATAAATGGTTGATACAAACAAACCATCAAAGCGGTTGCAAGCCCCACAAGCAACAAAAATCCAAAGTTCAAAATCTTGAACATTTCAAAGTTTCGCTCGGTGGATTCTTTTGCAATCATGTCGCCGATACTTGCCCGAACGGAAACGGAAAAAATATCAAGCATCTGGTTCACACTTCCCAAAATCAAAATATAATTCGCACAAATACCCATATCGCCAAGCCCAAAAAGCCTTGAAATCAAAATCCCAATAAGCGCCGCCGAAACAACACCGCCAAGTCTTCCAAGCCCCATTGCAATAACATTCCGCCCAATTTCGGCTTTGATTTTTTTGTCAAGTTTCTGGGCGGGCTCGTGTATTTCGGGAAACAATTTTCGCGCCCGAAATTGAATGTAAAAATATTCCGCAATAACTCCGACAATTACAAAAGAAACAAAGATGTAATAATTCCGCACAAGAAGCAAAAATCCAATTTGCAAACTGCGCATAACAATCATGTTGATACTTTGACCTTTTGACAAAATATCGTTTCTTTGCGCAACAAATAATAATGTTCTTTTCGTCGCCGCCATATAAGTAAGCAAACTTCCCGCAAGCATTATAAAATAAACCAAATGAATATTTATGTCTTCGGGTATTGAACCGCCTTTAATGAAAAAGTTCAAAAACGGCGCAACACAAACACCGACAAGCGCAATTGCAATAACAATGTACCAATAAAGTTTCACATAAAAATGGTACAAACTTTTAACCAATTCCGTATTCTTTTCCGCAATCGGTTTGTACATTGAATACCCAATTGCCGCCCCGATTCCCAATTCTGTAATACTTAAAAGAAGAATAATATTTATAATCAAACTATCAAGTCCCAATAACTCTCGCCCAAGCACCAAAATAAAAATAGAGCGCACGGCAAATTGCAATGCAAATTGCAAAACTATTTTAAACGTCGCAAAAACTGTGTTGCGCGCGGTGTTGTGAACGCGTGACATTTTATTATTTTACACCATATTTTACAATTTGCATATGGTAATTTATGGGTACATATAAAATCGTCGCCGCGGTAAGAAGCGGCTACAACGGTGGCAAATCAATTTACAAACCAAAGCCAAATGTTGAAAACATAACCGACATTATTGAAATTGACGGCAATACCGAAGCCGACATTGAAAAACTTTACGAAAATCCAAACGTAATCTACGCCGAGCCAAATTACGAATACGAATTTCATCGCACGCCAAATGACCCGCTTTTCCCAAACTTATGGGGAATGCAAAGGGTAAACGCACCGACGGCTTGGAATTTTACAACGGGAAATCCAAATGTTATTGTTGGTGTTTTGGATTCCGGCGCAGACGGAAATCACCCAGATTTAAGGGCAAACTTGCGCATTCCCAACAGTGCATTATTTCGTGACTTCCGCGATTTAACGGGGCACGGCACGCACGTCGCCGGCACAATCGGCGCAATTGGCAACAACCGAATCGGCGTAGTTGGCACAAATTGGCGCGTGGGCTTGGGTATTTTTAAACTTGGCAATGCAACTTTAAGCCTTTCCAATGCAATAGAAGCAATCAATTTCGCCGCACGAACAAATCTTCCAATCTTAAACAACAGTTGGGGAGGTCGAGCGAATTCCGCAATCTTGCGTTTCGCAATTGAAAATTACGGCGGATTGTTTATTGCTTCCGCTGGAAATAATGGAACAAATAATGACAATTTCCCAATGTTTCCCGCATCATACAATTTGCCGAATATAATTTCGGTCGCCGCCACAAATCAAAACAATAATCTTGCAAATTTTTCCAATTTTGGAATTCGTTCCGTTCATATCGCCGCCCCCGGTCAAGCAATTTTAAGCACCGACATTAACAACCGCTACACAAATCAAAGTGGCACTTCAATGTCTGCGCCCCATGTTTCGGGCTGCGCCGCGCTTTTACTCTCAATCAATCCGCGTCTTTCAACTGCGCAACTGCGAAATATTATTCTCTCATCTGCAACTCGCTTACCGTCTTTAAATGGTCGTGTGGAAAACGCAAGATTTTTAAATATTGCAAATGCAATAAGAAACTTGTAAATTGGTGGACGTTATGGGACTTAAACCCATGACCTCTTGACTGCCAGCCAAGCGCACTATCAACTGTGCAAAACGCCCGTAAGTGATATTTTATCATGACGCGGAAACAATTTCAAGACTTCTTTTTTGTTGTGGCGAACGCTTTTAACAATGGCATATACATATCCCAATCCGGCGGAATAACGAAATCTTTCATTGAACCTTTTTCGTTAAATGGAATATTTTTGTATCCGCGCAAAATTACAATCGGCGTTTGTTCATTGCTTTCGCCCATAATCGAAACGGCAAGGGCAGACAACGGGTCAATAAGATTCACTTGTGTCAATTTCAATTCGCGCCCGAAAATGTCTTTTGTGCCACGAATATCGCGAAGCGGATTCAAGCCCGCAAGCCCCGTTGTAATTCCCGTTACGCCCCAACGAAGCGGGGTAGTATGGCTGTCGGTTGAAACTACGCCAAGGTTGCATATTTTGTTCCGCTTACACAAATATTCACGGATTTCAAAACAAAGTTTATCCACGTCCTTTGGCCAAAGGATATAGTGGTCGTTGGCGTTACTTTCGTCTATTCCGGCGGCGGCAATCAAAATATTGTTTGTAATTGTCAAATTGATATCGTGACCGCTTGGGTGGCGATAATCAAGATAATGGCTTGCTTCGCGTTTGATTAAATCGGTTTTATTGGCTTCGGATTTTTTAACGCAACGCCCTTGATGAATGGCCAAAACTTTGCTTGTAATAAAAACTATGTCGCCATTTTTTAATTTTAATTTGTCCAAAACGCCCCAGATTTCGTCCTTCGGAGGGCAAAAAACACGCGTTTTCACGGGCAAAAAGTGCAATTTCACACCGTAGTTTAGCACATTTTGACCCTATTTGCAATGTTTTTCTAACTCAATTTACAATTTTAAATCCGAATTGCTTTGCAATTTCAAGTGTGTGTTTGCCGATTTCTTCGTTCATTTGTGTGTCAGACATATGTTTGTATTTTTCATACAAAGCAAGGCGAATTGCATCGACTTCGTCTTCACTTGAATTTTTCCACTTTTTTTTGTTATTCATAAATTACCTCCATTGGTGCGCAAATTATCACGGGTTTATTATAGCCTTCTTGTTTACTTATATGTGCTACACCTTCTTTTGTTTTTATTCTGTTTATGTGGTGAAAATTGAAACTTAAAATATAATCAAGTTCGCGCACATAAGCAACGGCAATATGTATTGCGTCAAAACGATAACTTTTCGGCACAAGACCATTTTTTATGTATAGGTCGGCAAGTCGCAAAAACTCATCATCTTTGTTAATAATTGCAATGTTGTAGGTCTTGATTAAATTAAGCATATCTGTGCGTTTTGGTTCTTGCGCGTTCACTAATTCATCGACAACATAAGCCGAAGTGAATGCGTCAAATTCACCTTTTTTGATTTTGTCAAAAAACTCGCGCGTGGCAACGTGCATATCGCCGCGGGCGGTATCGAAAAAGAAATTAAACATTGTCGTTTCAAGGTAGACCTTTTGCTTTTTCATGTGGCAAGTATAATACATTTTTAAAAGAGTTGCAATAAAGAAATCATATCTTGCCGAAATTGTGCAATCGCGGTATAATGTGTTGTGGAACAAGGCAAAAGGATTTTGATTCAAGCCTGTTGTGGGCCGTGCGCGATTGCGGCTTGCACAGACGAATGGGCAGACCAATTCGAGTTTATCGAATTCTTTTTCAATGGCGACAATTTTGATTCGCGCACCGAATATTTGAAACGCAAACGTGCGCTTGACATTGTTATGCGAACTTTTTTGGGGCGAAAACTTGTGTGCGTGGACAAATATATGCCCGTCGAGTTTATGTCTTGCGAACATTGCATAGAGTATCGCTTGCGCAGAACGGCGGAGGTCGCGGGTTTTTTGGGCTTTGATTGTTTTGCCACAACACTTACGGTAAGTCCGCACAAGAGCGCCGAAATGATTAACAAAATTGGGCAAAAGGTCGCAATCGCAACGGGAATGCCTTATGTGGAAACCAATTTCAAAAAAAATGACGGCTTCAAAAGAACAGTTGAAATATCAAAAGAATTGGGGCTTTATAGGCAAAACTATTGCGGTTGTAAACGAAGTATGTTAAAGTAATGCATGATTTTGGTCGGCATTTGCCCCGAATGTAATGAAATCTTGGGCATCAAGCAACGCGCTTTGTTTTTAGAATGTCCAAAGTGCAAAAAAACAATCGGCGTGCGTGACGCAACAAATTATTTGGAAGAAATGTGCGCCGACGCAAATTATAAATTGCAAGTAATTGATATGTGCCTTGGTTTGGAACAAAAAGGTGAAATTGAAAAAGCCTTGGGCATTATTGGAAAACTTAACGAAAAACACCCGCACGACGAACAGGTTGCGTATACTTTTGTCCGAATGTCCGGTTACGCGCCGGAAATTGTGCGACAATATCTTGAAACTTTTGCCACGGCAAAAGGCGAAAAACCCTTTGCAGAGGAGTTTTTGGACAACGTCATGGATATGCGTTTTATAATGATGCTTCCGAATCTTATTCGTTTTGCCGAAAATAAATTGAATACAAAAAAGAAGCGCAAGTATTTGGAAGTTTTAGAAGGAATGCGCGATGATTATGAATTGGGGAAAAAAGAAGACAGTGCCGGCATGGGTTTAATGTATTTGTTTTACGCAATTGCCGCCTTGTTGAATGTTGGTTCAATGATTGTGTTTATTTTTACAAATATGCCACTTTGGGCAAATATTTTGATTGTTGTTGGGCTCTTTGCGGTGGAGTTTTTTGCATTGTTTTTACACAATCGGGTTTATGGTAACAGATTAAACATAAGCAAGATAGAGCATTATTTTTTGACTGTGTTTATGGCTTCTATTCCGATTGCGGTCGGCGGGGCGGTCATTGGGTGGATTTTATAAAGGTTGGGTATTGACAAAATCCAAATCATAGTGTATAATAGGGCATTATGAAAAAAAGAAATATTTTAAGTGCGGTTGTGTTTATCTTGGCGGTATCGGTTGCGATTGCGGTTTATTTTGTTGTGTTTGACAAATTTGACCGTGTGTGGCTTGAAATCTTGCCAATGATGTATTTGTTTTTGGGCACATTTATCGCGGCACTTGGCGTTTACATAAGCGCAAATCTTTTGGAAGTCCACAGTATCCAAGTGGAAGTCACAGAAGATGAAAATACAAAAATTGAAACCGTTTAATATTCGACCTTTGTGTTTGTGGGCGGCAATTGTCGCCTTTTCTTTATGGGCTTCAAGTTTTTCTATCTATCTTGGCATTGCCGCGATTGCTTTCTCAATTCTTTTGATGTATTTTTTGCGCTGCTCTCGATTATTTTTCGTTACGGCAATTACATTGTGCCTTGTCACTTTGTTTTCATTTACAATTTATAACACAATTTACCAAAACACAAAAACCTATGCCGGCACACATGAATTAAGTGGAGTTGTAGAAAGTTACAACCTCCGAACCGACGGGGCAAGTTACATGACACTCTCCGACGCAAAGTTCGGCGAAAACAATCTCTCGGGTCGGGTGATTGTGTTTGTGAAAAAATACAAAGGGCAAAGTCACCAAATTGAAACGGGGCGAAGGGTTTCTTTTAATACTCAACTTGTTACCCAAGAAGCCGAACAAATGAATGTAAATGCGCGCGTGAAATATTCTGCTTCCGTTCCGTTTGTTGATATTTCCGTGGGCGAAAAGACCTATACTTTGAAACATATTGTTTGGCGTTATAGCAAAAATATGTTTGAAGAAACAATGCATTACGACAATGCGCAACTTATTCAATCCATGCTTTTCGGCGACAAGAGCACACTTGAAGGCGAAATCTCGGCATCGTTTCGCGTAGGAGGTTTGATTCACGCGCTTGCGGTTTCGGGAATGAATGTCGCTTTGATTGTCGGAATGTTGGTTTTTATATTTAAACTTTGTCATCTTCGCAAAAAATATCAATTCCCAATCATCGCACTTGTTTTGGCTTTTTATTGTTATTTGTGCGATTGGCAATTCCCAATTATGCGCGCCACAATTATGTTTTTGGTAATTTTATTCAATCGAAGTTACCTTCACAAAGCCGACCTACTTTCCTGTCTTTGCTTCGCCGTAATTTTAACTTTGATTATTTGGCCGCACGCATTGTGGTCTTGGTCATTCCAACTTTCGTATATGTGTATGTTCGGCATAGCCCTATTCTATCCTGCTTTTGAAAAGTTAAAAATCCCCGCAATCGTCAATATGTATCTTTGCGCAACTCTTGGCACTTTTCCGCTCCTTGTTTCAATGTTCGGAATGTTTCCAACTTATGGATTGATTGTAAATATCGTCTTGTTGCCAATTCTTTCCGTAGGTTTTCAAATCTCTATGTTTGCAATTTGCACTTGGGTTGGAAAGATTCTCTTGTATCCACTTGACCCATTCATAGGCTTTGTAATTTGGGGTTGTAAACTTGTTTTACGCGCGCCGCTTGCAACAATTTATTTAACCAACGGAGGAATATTCACCTTGTTTTTCTATGCCGGCTTGATTTTGTGCACCCGCTTTATAAATATCAAAAAGCCAATCCGCATCGCCGCAATTATTTCATGCTTCACACTTTACTCAATTGGTTTTTTAGTGTATCTTTAAATCATGCTCTTTGCCGATTTGCGCCAAAGTTTGAAAACCAATATCGCCCCAGCCTATCAAATGGTGGGAAGCGATACTTTTTTAATCAACAAAGCCGTCGAACTTATTCTTTCGGCCGCCAAAATCAACCCACTTGACGTAAACCACGTCGAGGAAGGCGCCACGTTGGCTCAAATCAACGCTGCGGTGCAAAACGTGTCCATGTTCGGCGCAAACCCCGCCGTGCTGCTACGCTTGAATGGTGACGTTAGGTTGCATTTATCACAAATCGCCTCTGAAAAGGCTTTGGAAAAGGTCGATTGCAACCCAATGAGCGCCGATTTGGTGACGCGAATGATTATGCAAAATAAAAAGTTCCCAATGGCTTCCGCAACCGCTTTGGCACGCATTTGCGAAAACAATTTCACCGCAATAAATAACGAAATGGAAAAACTTGACGCATATTATTGCGACCAAAATCAAATCACCGAAGACCAAATTAACGCAATCGTCACAAAACCGGAAAGTTACCAAATCTACGAACTCTCGAACGCAATCTTGCGACGCGAAGTCGCCAAAATAAATCACGTTTTGGAAACTTTAACTTCCGCCGGTGCGGAAGATTACGCCATATTCGGAAGCCTTCTTTCATTCGCCCGAAGAATCTTTTACGCAACCAATTTGAAAAAACCCGACGCCGAAATTGCAAAGTTCCTTGGGGTGGCGCCTTACGCAATCACCGCCACCCGTCGCGATGCCCGCCACATAAACGCCGAACGAGCCACCGAAATATACAACAACGCATTGAAATTGGAATACGAAATCAAATCCGGAAAACTTTACGCCAACCGCGCCGTGACTTTGTTGGTGGGGGCTTTTGCATGACTTCCGAAATCACACATGAAAATCTTTGCGCCGTAAACGAACTTGTCTTATCCGCTTGCGCAAAGTTCGCCTCTTCCAATCAATCCCACGCCCAACTTCCTCCAATCTTTATCTTAACTCCCGACCGCTTCACACTCTCGGCGGAAAAAATCCTTCTCAAAACCACCCCAGCCCTTTTAAATGTCCGCGTCGTGACATTCAGTATGTTGTTCAACATTTTGAATCAAGAAGAAAATAAAATATTAGATAAAACTTCTTCTGTTTTATTTCTTTGGAAATCCATTCATCTACTTAAAGACCAACTTCAATACTTCGCCAAATCCGTCCACCAATATTCTTTCGCCGAAAAAATGTTCAATACAATCAACCAACTCCAATCTTCAATGGCTGATTTCAAAACCCTTGAAAAAAATGCCAAAACCGAAATAACCAAGCGCAAAATGCACGACATTTCAATCATTTATGCCAAATATCGCGAATTAACCCGCGAATATATCGACGGCTCGGGCGCGCTTGATTGGCTTATAAAACACATTCCCAATAACCCAATTATCAAATCCGCCCACATTTATGTCACGGGCTTTGAACACCTCTCAATCCAACGCGCCGAAGTCGTTCGCTTGCTCAAATCAAATGCCAAGTCATTCGTAATTGGAGTTCAATTATGAATAAATATCTAATCCAAAATGAAAATGTTTATTCTCTTGCGGAAACCGTTGCGAATAAGATTTGCGGCTTGGTTCAATCCGGCACCCGATATAACGAAATAGTTCTAACCCTTTGCGACTTTGACGACACAGCCGAAATCTACGCCGCCGCATTCGCGCGTTTCAATATCCCAACCAACATTGATATCGGCACCCGCCTTCTTGACACCCCCGAAGTCAAACACATCCGCGACGGTTTATTAAATGCGCCTTGGCAGGGGGGGCTCGGGGGGGAACGCCCCGAAATAATTGACAAAGTTAATTCGATTAAGACCACAATCTCAACCATAATGTCCGGAATCGAAATCCCAAAAGACGAATACCTCAACCTTTTTTGCACCTTGTGCGCGGCCCAAAAAATATCCGCCGTGCCACGCGCTCTTGACCGCGTTTTAATCACGCCAACCGCCGAATGGGCGCCGGAGTTTACCAAATACGTCTTCATCGCGGGCGCATCAATGGGCAACTTTCCGGAACAAACACCCGACACAGACATAATCACAATGCAAGACGTCGCCAATATGACAATTCGCATTGACCCAACGCCCAAATTGCAAAATGCCCGCGCCATGCAACACGCAAAAAACATAATCGGCGCCGCAACCGACACGGCTTTCCTTTGCGCCGCGCACACAAATACGGCGGGACAAAAAACCACAAAAAGCCCTCTTGCAAAACTCTTCACGCCCGACGCCGACACGGAAATCTACTCGCCCGAATATGCCAAAACCGTTGTTTTAACTGCGCTTGGAAACGGTTCGGCATTTGAATCAATTCAAAGCGCCGAATATTTCAAAAGCCTTGAAACCGCCGCAAATGTGCGCGTCAAAATCCCAAATCTTAATCAATCGCCACAAAAAATCACGCCCGAAATAAAAAGTTTATCCGTGACCGAAATTGAAAATTATATAAAATGTCCATACTATTGGTTTGTTACAAATGTTTTAAAGTTGCGAAAACCCGACCCCAAAAACATTATTCCGCCACACGTTATCGGCACAATGTTGCACGAATTTTTGGAACAATATTTGAAAACGGGCAAGTTTATCACATTGCCAAAAAATCTTCAATCCCATGCCAAAAGATTGGCAAAGTGGATTGAAAGTGACTTGAAAGACGCCCAATTCCAACCCGCCGAATTTGAAAAACGCATTGAAACAACGGTTGAAAATGTTAAAATCCGTGGCGTAATTGACCGCGTAGATTGCGACAAAAGCGGAAACAAAATTGTAATTGATTACAAAACTGGCGGCGCAGGAATTGTAAAAATCCAAGTCCCGTTTTATGCCCACGCAATTCGCGAAACGGATTGCGCAACCAATCCGCCCGACATCGCCGGTTATTATTTGAACTTGCGCGATTTTACAAAAAAACAAATTGATTCCCAAGACATTCCGCCCGCCGTCACCGCCGTAAAAGACGCCGTGACCGACATAAAACGCGGCATAATTTCGCCAAAACCATTGCACAAAAGCGTGTGTGAATATTGCCCGAATGCAACTTTTTGTGGGGGTGCAAAATGAAAAAATTCACCCTTGAACAAAAAAATGTAATTGCTTCAACTCATCCGGAATTGCTTGTTTCCGCTTCCGCTGGCTCGGGCAAAACCACGGTAATGGTTGAACGAATTGCGAAACTTATTTCCGAAGGGGCAGAAGCGGACAGCATTTTGGTTTTAACATTCACTGTTGCGTCCGCAAATGACATAAAAGAGCGCGTCGGAAATGATTTAAATGTGGGCACTTTTCACAAATTTTGCCAAGATTTATGCGAAACTTATTTCACCCAAATTGGATTAAATCCCGCATTTTCAATTCTTGAAGGCGGCGCAGAAATCGAAATCCAAAACGAAATTTTGGCTTCAATTGCCGAAGATTTTCCCAATAAAACCCCTCTTGCATTTGAAAAATACACCAACATTTATGGCGCAAATGCCCTCTTTGAAATCATAAAAAGCATTTCAACTTTCCTTACTTGGCAACCAAATCCGGAAGAATATTTGCAAAAACAAAACACAATTCTTTTGGCGGAACACGAAATTGTGTCACATTTTAAAACTCTTGGCGCATGGTTAAGCCCCAATTTCGAACCCCAAACAGACACATTTATGTGGTCAAAACGGCTTGAAAATGTGCAAAAATATGATGATTTGCACGCAATTTCACGCGAATTTGTGCGCCTTAACACCATGAAAAAGGACAATCCAAGTTACAATTTCAAAGAGATTTTGAATGATAATTTGAAAAAAATCCGCGAACAATACGCCTTGCCTTATTCCGAAATGTTGAAAAATACCGCCCAAGATAATGCCTTGATTTCGCAAATTGTAACACTTGTGCGCGAATATAATTTGCGTTATTCGGCGGCAAAACGGGCAAGAAATTACCTTGATTTTGCCGATTTGGAAGTTTGCGCACGCGAGATTTTAAGCGACAAAGCCACAAAAATCCGTGTTCAAGACAAATATAAATACATTTTTATTGATGAATTCCAAGACACAAACCCAATTCAAGAAGCCATTTTGAACCAAATCCGCGGCGAAAAAACCCAGATTTTTGCCGTCGGCGACGTCAAACAAAGCATATATGGCTTTCGCGGAACGGATTCGAAAATCTTTGAAAATCGGTTAAAAAGCCCAAGTGCAAATGTCCATTTTTTAAATGAAAACTTTCGAAGTTCGGGCGCGATTTTGGGGTTTGTAAATGAAGTGTTTGAAAGGATTATTCCGGACTATGACAAATCAAAGTTTAAAATAAATGATTGCAAAGGAAAAGTAGAAGTAATATCAATCTCGGGCGGCAAACCAGAACACGAAGCCACGGAAATTACGAACAGAATTGTGGACTTGATTGAAGATGGAATTGCCCCGAATGATATTGCAATTTTGGCGCGAAGCAGCACCAATTTTTTAACGCTTGTGGAAGCGCTTGATACCGCGGGAATTAAATGCGCAACGGATAAAAAAATGCCTGCGCGGGAATTGTTGGAAATTGAATTGTTGAATAATTTTTTGCTTGCGATTAACGACCCGAATAATGAATTGGCAAGATTTATTTTGATGAAAAGTTTCATTTATGGCATGTCGGAAAAAGAAATTTTTGAAAAACAAAAAAGTGAAAAACACCGCGTATTTATTGAAGATTTGGCACATTTTTCGGCTCTTGCTCAAACCAAAAATGGCTATGAAGTATTGACAAATTGGATTTCATATGTTACTCTTATTCCACGCTTGCTCTCGACACCCGATGGCGAGGCACGCGTCAAAAACATTTACAACTTTTTAAATAAATTAAAAAATCTCTCGGCGGCAAATACGGTAAGGCAATATTGTTATTGTTTGGAAAACAATTTGATTGATATTGAAATTGATGTTGCGCTTGGGGCTGATTGCGTGCATATTATGACAATTCACGGGGCAAAAGGTTTAGAGTTTGACACAGTATTTTTATATAATGCGGGCGCAAGTTTTTCTTCCGCGGACAAAAGGAAAAACATAATTGCGGATAATAATCTTGGCTTGTGTGTGTACAGTTTTGGTGACGATTTTGAAAAGCGCATGAGTTTGGGGCGTTTGGCGGCGGTAATTATGAACACAAGAACACAAATAGAGGAAGAAAAGAGGTTGCTTTATGTTGCTTTGACAAGGGCGAAAAACCGGCTTGTAATTGTTGGAAGTGGCAAAGAATATGGCGAAGTTTTTGAGCCGAAGAGTTATTTTGATTTTATTCGGCCTGTGGATTTTATTGAAGCAAGTGAGATTTTGCCGAAGTATAAAAAGCCGGAGCAACAAGTTTTGGGGGTCAAGCCGAACAAGGAAATTGTTGAAAAATACAAGAAGAGATTTGGGCAAAAATACAAGTTTTCAAGTGCCGTGGATTTGGAAATTAAAACGAGTGTGACGGCGTTGACACACGTCGAAGGATACGCAACTTTAAAAACCGATATATCCGACGCCCCAAAAACCGGCGCGGAATATGGAACAAAGTTTCATAAGGCGATGCAAAGCGGAGTGGGGATTGATGAAGAGAGTGAGAAGTGTTTGAAAGTGATTGATGAATTAACAAAAGGAATGCAAGTTTACAAAGAGATTGTGGTGTTTAGCGAAATTGAAAATTGTGGGGAAAAATTGATTGTGCAGGGGGTGATTGATTTGTTGGCTGTGGGTGAAAAAGGGGCGATTGTAGTGGATTATAAGACAAACAAATGTGGGAAAGCGAAGTTATTGGAATTGTATTCTGGGCAGATTTCAATGTATGCAAAAGTGGTTGAAGGGGCATTGAAATTGCCGACAGAGAAGTATTTGTTAAGTTCAAAACTTGGGTTGATTGTTGTTGGGGGGAAGGAGCAATCAGAACTCGGTATTGTTGTTGTCCCGAATGGGGGGCGTAAACCAAGTAAGTAAGCCGGAAAATATTGCGGGGATTACGATTTCAAGCGGGGCGTTTAGAATGGGGCTTGCAAGAGTTGAGCGAATGACAAGCATTACAAAGGTGAGGCTGAAAATTATTTTATAAATTAAATCAAAGCGTTCGGCGAGATATGGGGCGCTTCCGTCAAGGTGGAAGACAAGCATAATTATATAAAAACAAACAAAAGATGTGCCGGAAATAAGGACAATTGGCGAGAGGAAATATTTGGTTTTAAAGTCATTAAAAAACATTTTGTAATGTGAAAAAATAAAAATTAAACAACAAAACAAGAGCAAGCACGCGGCAGTGATTTTTAAAAAAACAATAACTTTGTTGCGGTTAAGAATTGGTTTTTTTTGTGGCGATTTGCGAACCATATTTTGTTATATTACACCGATTTTAAAAATTGTTCAAGTGTTTTTTCTTGGTTGGTTTCGGTGAAAACAAGGCGGCAATTTTTGTTTACGTCGCTTCGGTTGAAGAAAAACCAAGCGGAGTTTATTGCTTCGTCGGCGGAAAGGTTGTCGAAAGTTATTTTGGAAAGATGAGCGAAAGAGGTGGTTTCGTCAAAGCATTTTTCAAGGGTTGGCGCGGAAAGGTTTAGGAGTTCTGTGGTTTCGCCGGAGACTTTTTGGGCTTGGATTTCAAAGGTTACGGGGTGGGCGATTTCGATTTCGGTGATTATGGTTTTGGTGTTGGCTTGCGCGCCGCGAGCGAGGGATTGAGGAAGGAGGGCGATGAGAAGTGCGATGACGATGATTGGGGTGAGTTTTTTTGGGGGTTTGAACTTTGGTGGGTTAAGTGATTTTTTTATGCATTGCCATGCGCAGAAGGCGGTGAGCCCGAAGCGCAGGAGCAAGAGTAGAAGCCAGATTGTTAAAAGGACCCAATCGAAGCGGCCTGTGGTTGTGGCGTAGGAAGAATGAAGAGTGAGAGAGGTTATAGCGTTTGGGTGTAAAGGGGCGAGATTGCCGAAGAGATTTACGAACATGAAGACGAAGAAGACGTAAAACAGAGCGAGAAGGGTAGCCGCGAGAATAGTTTTTAAAATCCGCCCGTTTTCAAATGCGTGATTTTTAAAACTATTCTTTTCGCCGCAGAGAACGAGAATGAAGAGGGAACTTTCGAAGTAAATTATGTTTTGGAAGGTGGCGCGGAAGATATTTGGGAAGTTTAGAGTTGGGGGGGTGGGAAGAGTTAGGTGAGTGAGGGCGGGAAAGACGGCGATTGCGGTGCCGACGAGAATGAAGATGAAGAAGATTTCACCGCTTCGGAAGATTGCTTGGGTTGATTGGGAGCAAAAGAAAAGGGCGAGAAGAAGCATTGGGATTATGAAAAGGTAATAGGGAATGTGGTCATAGAGATTGTGGTCGAGAAGTTGGTATGTGTGGTTGAAAAGGATATAGAGTTCGTAGGCGAAGACGGCGAGAGCGAAGAGAAGAAGAATGCGTTTTAAGGGCTTTGGCGGGCGTGGGGCGCGCGATGAGTTAATGTAGAGTAATGTTAAGAATAATACGAGAAGTTCGATTAGGCAGCCGATTAGAGCCGAAATCCAAGCGTCGCTTTGGGCGGTTTGGGCGAGAAGGGAGGGCAAGGTTAAAAACTTTATCGAAAAAGAATAGATAAAGTAGAAGATGATGAGTTGGCGGGTTGAGATTTGTTTCATGCTTGCCTCCTTGGATTTTTGGTTTTGTAGGATTTTGGGCGGGTGGTTTGGTGGGTGAGTTCTTGTTTGATGATGCCGTCTTTGAGGTCGGATTTGATATATGGGGCGTATGGGGCGAGAAGCGGGGCGCCGTAGGATTCGAGGCCGCACATATAGACCATTAAGATGATTGCTCCGGCGACGATGCCGAAAAGCCCGAGCATTCCGCCGAGAATGCAAAAGGCGAAGCGAAGGAGCGAGATTTGCGGGGCGAGATTTGGGATTATGTACATCATAATTCCGGAGAGTGCGGCGACGAGGACGGCGGGGGAAGAGATGAGACCGGCTTTGACGGCGGTGTCGCCCAAGACGAGTGCGCCGACGAGGCTTGTTGCCGTTCCCAAATGGCGGGGCATACGGAGGGCGGCTTCGTATAGGATTTCAAACAAAATTAGGACAAAAAGGATTTCAATCATGGGGGAAAAGGGGACGGATTTGACGGAGGTTGAGATAACGATTAGGGTTTTGAGTGGGACGATATTGTAATGATAAAGTTGCATTGCGATATATAAACCCGGAAGAAGAATTGAGACGGCGGCGCCGATAATTCGGATAAAGCGGCGAAGCGAAACGCCCGCGCTGTTGGTATAGTAGTCGTCGCTGTTTTGAATGTCTTCAAAAAGAATGTAAGGGACAGAAAGAACTATTGGGCTGCCGTCGACGAAGATTGCGACCCGGCCTTCGAGAAGTTTGGCTGCGGTGACGTCGGGTTTTTCGTCGCCGCCGACGCCGCGAAAGAGCCAAGAGCGGGGGCTTTGAAGAAATTGCAAGACGTAGTAACTGTCTATAATGCCGTCTATGTCGATTTGGCGAATGCGTTCGGTGATTTTTTTAACTATGTCCGCGTCGGCGATGTCGGCGATATAGGCGACGGTTATTTTGGTTTTTGTCCTTCTTCCCGCGGTGAGGTTTATTTGGGTGAGTTGTGGGTCGGGGATACGTTTTTTTACAAGTTGCAAGTTGGTGTCGATATCTTCGATGAAGCCTTCGCGAGGGCCGCGAACGACGCTTTGAGTTGGGGGTTCGGTGATTGCGCGTTTGGGGATTTCTAATTTTTGTTCCACGGAATAGTTTGTGCAAATGTATTGATTTATTGCATTTTGTGCGATATAATTGATTTATGACAGAAGAAAATAAACCATTGCAATGTACAAATTGTGGAAGCCCCGACGTGTCGGATTACGAATTTTTGGAGTGGGCGCACGATGCCGGCGGCGGATATATCAAGAGGCAACCTTATGACGGAATTAAGACTGTGGTTTGTAATAAATGCAAGCACATTGATATTTTTATGACCGACGAGAAGCACAATAAGTTGATTGATGCGGAACAAAAAGAAGCGAAGAGTAAGAAACAATTAGTGAATCTTCAAAAGGAAAGACCGAAAATCCAAAAGGAAATTGAGGAGCAACAAAAGATTATTGCCGATGAAAATCAAACCGTTAAGGCGGTGAACGAGGCGAAAAGACGGCTTGAAGAATTGCATGATAAAGAACAATTCATTAACAAGATTATTGCGACAATGGCAAGTTCGAAGAAATGAAAATGTCAATTGCTTTTTAAAAGGGGTTGTGTTAAGATTTTTGTATGGAAAACGAAAGTTTGGATTTGGCGGAGCAAGAGCGCATTAGGCGGGGGAAGTTGGGGGCGTTGCAAAAGAGCGGGCATGACCCGTTTACGGTGACGAAGTTTGGAAAAACGCACCAAAGTTTAGACATTTTGGAAAGTTTTGAGATTTTGGAAGGCAAGACCGTAGCGATTGCGGGGCGTGTGGTTTTGAAACGCGTTATGGGAAAGGCGAGTTTTGTGCATTTGCTTGACGAGCGCGGACGCATTCAAGTTTATGTTTCCGTCAATGACGTGGGCGAGGCGGATTATTCGGCGTTTAAGGATTGGGACTTGGGCGATATTGTGGGCGTTTCCGGCACGGTGTTTAGGACAAAGACGGGCGAGATTTCCGTTCACGCGCGGCAAATTGTGTTGCTTGCAAAGTCTATCAAGCCATTGCCGGACAAGTACCATGGATTGACTAATCCGGATTTAAGATTTCGCGAACGATATGTTGATTTGATTGTGAACCCCGAAGTGAAAAACATTTTTGTATTGAGAAGCAAAATTATTACCGCTATGAGAGAGTTTTTGGACAACCAAAACTTTTTGGAAGTTGAGACGCCAATCCTTCAAAATATTCCGGGCGGGGCGGAGGCAAGGCCGTTTATAACTCATCATAATACTTTGAATATGCCGATGTATTTGCGCATTGCGACCGAGTTGCATTTGAAAAGGTTGATTGTGGGGGGCTTTGAGCGCGTTTATGAAATTGGCAGGATTTTTCGAAACGAAGGCATGGATTACAAACACAATCCCGAGTTTACGACACTTGAATTGTATGCCGCGTACACAGATTACAACGACATGATGAACCTTACCGAGAGAATGTTTAGACACATTTTGCTGAAAACTATTGGCAAAACCACGATTGAATACGAGGGACAAACGATTGACTTTGGCAAGCCTTGGGCGCGTGTGAAGATGACCGAAATTGCGAAAAACATGAAAGATTTTGACGATAATATTGAACACACACTTATCCAACCGACTTTTGTAATGGATTATCCGACGGAAAGTTCACCACTTACGAAAAAGAAACCCGACAATCCGAAAGTGGTCGAGCGGTTTGAATTGTTTGTATTGGGGCGCGAGTTGGCAAATGCGTATAGCGAATTAAACGACCCAATTGACCAACGCGCAAGGTTTGACGAGCAAATGAAAAAGCGCGCAAAGGGCGACGACGAAGCGCACATGATTGACGAGGATTTCTTGAACGCTATGGAATATGGAATGCCGCCGACGGGTGGATTGGGAATAGGAATTGACAGGCTTGTGATGATGATTGCGGGCGTGCATTCGATACGGGAATGTCTTTTGTTCCCGACGATGAAAAATAAATAAATCAGCAGGGCAATCTCTCGGTCATAAGTGTTGCCTTTGGATATTTCTTTGCAAGGTTCGTGCGGTTAATTTTGTTAAGTTTATGTGCTACGTTTTCTGCCACATCTGCCGCGGCGATTAAACCGGTTGCCATTATGTCAAGTGGATTTAAACTTTTATCTTTTGTTTCAGTAGCATCTATTGCCAATCTTGATGCACCTGTGCCAAGTCCGACAAAGCAAGCAAGCCCGCCGACGACCGCGCCCCAAGGACTTTTCTCTGTGTCTTGTTCGGCTTGCTTGCGCAATTCTGCGTCAATTTTTTCTTTGTTTTGTTCGTATTGTTTTTTGATTCCTTCTGTCGTTTCTGGGCTTATGAATTGGTTAATTGATTCAAATGATTTTTGGAATGCTTTGTCATTGTTATTTATTTTTAGTTTGTGCAATTCGTTGATTTGATTTTCTTTGTCCATTACATAATGTTCGATGGCATAACCGACCGCTGCGCTACCCGCGATTTCCAATGCGAGACCGACGCCCGCGCCAACAACGCCCATCATTTCGGGGTTTACGGTGCGGTGTTTAACTTGCTTGCCGTTTTTATCTTTAACCCATTCAATTTTCTGTTCGCCGTTTTCGTCTTTTGGCATCTCGATAACATTGTGCGTTGTGTGAAACGCGTGTCGTGTGTAAAATGTTCCCATTTTTAAACCTCCATAAATTTTGTTGTATTGTAACATATAAAATTGCATTTGTCAAGCGGGAAATTCGTGACGAATTAAAATATTACATTTTGCCAATCTTGTCTGCCGTCAAAGACGCGAATTATATTTATTGTTTCTGATTCAATTTTATAAATAACAACATAGGGAGGAATAGATAGTTTGCGAAATCCACCAAGAAGTGGTTGCCCAATATTCGGGGCGTGTCCAAGGCGCGCAATTTCATTTTTTACGCGTAGTTTTTGTTTTAATGCAACTTCTGGACAATTTGCCATTGCAACATATCGACAAGTATTTTCAAGTTCGCTAACTGCAATTGGTGAGTAATTTATCATAAGCGATTTTGGCACAATTACACTCCAAGTTTTTTCCAAACTTCGCCATGTGGTATCCAGCCATGTTTTATTCCAGACTCTTCACCCTTTTTTATTTCTGCCCACATAATTTTTTCCGCCTCGTCGCGCGACATGGTTTGTTTTTTTGTTTCAACGCTTTTTGTTGCTATGTTCATGTTTTAATGATATCCAAACAGATTGAAACTGTCAAGCGAGAAATTTGCATTGACAAATCGCCACACATATGATAGAATTATGGCAATTATGAAAGTTGCGGTATTTGCCGGAATGGGCGAAGGTACGCCAAAAATGCGTGCGGATGCGGTGGAAATTGGTCGGATTTTGGGCAAAAATGGACACACAATGGTTCAAGGCGGTTATGCTCACGGCATGATGGGTGAGAGTTTAAAAGAGTTCCAAAAGTACAGTGACGATGTGGAAGTTGTTACTCCAAAAGTTTACGCACACGAAATGGAAGGCATGAAATATAACAAATTGTATGTGGTGGATACTTTGGGCGAACGAATTAACAAGTTCATGGAAGTAAGCGATTTCGCGATTGCTTTGCCGGGCGGAATGGGAACTTTTCACGAAATTTTGTGCGCGGCGGAAATGTATAAGGCAAAAGAATCGCGCACAGTCGACATTGCGGTTGTCAATACGGACGGATATTTCAATGGGTTGAAAGAGCAAATAGAGACGGCGAAAAAAATGGGATTTATACCAAAAGACAGATTTGACGTAAAGTTTTTTGATAGCGCAAAGGCTTTGGAATTTCATGTTGATGCGTTAAGTGTTTTAGGCAAGGAAAAATAAAATCGCATCACGCGCCAAGTTTTTTCAAAATTGTTTCAGTTGAGTAGGCTGCGTCGCGGTTGAAACGACCGAGTTCGTAAAGGCATTCGGGGTGGTTGCGGTCGATTTTTGAAATGCGTTCGTTGCAAGTGAGCAAGGCGCGAAAGCCAAGGTCGATAAGGATTTCGCGGGCTTCTTTGCTATATTTCCCGAACGGGTAAGCAAAGGTTGTTGGGGACGCCGCACCGCTACTTGTGAGAAGATTTTGGCTTTGTTCAATGTCGGCGCGAAGGTTTGTGAGGTATTCATTGTGGTCTTCGGACGAAAGTTTTGCAATTCCGTAACGGGGTTTGAACTTGTGCATATTGTGTGTGTGGTTTCCGAATTCGACAACGCCGCTTGCAACTGCGTCACGGATTTGTGTCCATGTAAGGTGGCTGTAATTGACTTTGCTATGGTCGCCGGTGTCGGTTGTAAATTGCGAAAAGGCGGTCACGGGCGAAATAACAATTTTCATTCCGTGTTTAATTGCAAGAGGCACGCCGTAATGCAAGTTGTTATAATATCCGTCATCAAAAGTTATTACAAGTGGTTTGGCGGGAAGTTCGCCTTTACCGTCAACCCAATTTATAACGTCCGACATAAAAACGGATTCAAAACCTGCGTCTTTGAAGGCGATGAAATCATTTTCAAGTTGGGTTGGACTTACGGTGTATTTGCCGTTTTGGGTTTTTAAAACTCGGTGATACATAACGATTGGAAGCGCGATTTTGCCGTCGGTTAATTCGTTTGGGGCTTGTGCGTTTGCGCTTCGTGGTACTTGCGTAGAAAATATTGCTTGCACATTTTCGGAGCAAGTACCCGAAAAAGCAAACGCGCGAGGCGCAAACGCAAGTGCGGAAAACACACAAAAAACACTTAAAACTACCCCTAAAAGAGCCACTTTCATGCCATATTTTGTGCTATTTTACATGAAAAATACTTAAAGAATTGACCCTTCCAAAACCTTTTTTGCCGTTCTTCCGTACCAATCTATTGGAAACCATAAATCAATATCAAATGCTACGCCCGCACGGTCGGCTTGTTTTTTCAATATTTTTTTTGTAAATGGCCAAAAACAAAACCACAATATTTGGACGGGCATAACAACGCACATGAAAATTACAATGACGCAAAGCCATTTGAAAATTAAACCTAAACGTTGGTCAAGTGACACAAAGAGAGTTTAGCACGGAAAGATTTGACAACGCAAGGAAATTGCATATACTTGAATTGTGCGAAAGATATTGGCAATTGTTATAATCTGTCTTTTTGCAATTGCGCCTATTGCGCGAATTGTTCCCGATTATTATTGCAAAGTTGATGCGGGGCGGTTGAACAGCGATAACGGGCGGACCAGTTATTACAACAACTATTTCACGTTACGTCCCGGAAATATATTTGATGATAAAGGAAGTTTGCATTTGGGCAGTGTTGCAAAATTAAAAGAAATAATTGACAACACAAGACATCAAGAGAAACAAGTGTGGGGTTCAACGAATGCTCAATACGCTGTCGGGCAATTGGGTGCAACGGAGACTTATTTTGAATCCACGGCGCAAGACTTTTCGGATTATGCAATGACGCAAAAGGGCGAATCGGCGGCAACTTCGGGCGCGGTTTTGCTTTATCTCATGAGTTATTCCGTCGGTGGCAACAATGAGTTTAGGGCAGGACCTTTGGCAGAAAATGGTTTTGGAGGGTATTATCCTCCTTTTACTCAAATATTGTATCAATGCGTATACCGAAGCAGTCAACCAAACGGCAATGATGTTTTGACTTTGTATGCGACTTCGCCCTACCGAAACTCGGCGTTTAACCAAAATCCTTCAATGTCGCGTAAAGACGATTATAACGAAACCGGCACCTATACACATGACTATAATTATTCAAATTCAATTATTCGCACAAATCTTATGCGCGATTGGCTCTCAACGAAAACATTGCGACAATGGAATGGCGGAAGTTGGGGCGGGGAAGACATGGAAAGATATCTTGTTTCGTCAAAAGATTTGCCGGGCAAATGGCAATCAAGTGCATTTCAAACGGGAACATACGAAAACAATTACATGGATGGCTATGAGATATCCGGAAGAGGTGCAAGTCCTTTATATGGTTTAGGTGCCGAAGGTATTTTGTTTGCCACCGCAAATGGCATGGATAGCGCCGCTTTAAGAGATGACAAAATATGGTTGCCGTCTTCGTTTGAAATAAATAATATGGGTCACCAAAAAGATTATCCCGCACTATCAAGTGCGATAATAAGCGGTGACCATAATAATACTGACGCAAATCTTACACATAATAATCGGACAGGCTTGTGGATGCTTAACGGATATGACCGCGCATCGGAAATATCGTATACTTCTACTCGTTCAAGTGCTCGTGTTACTACCCCTTCTAACGAGTATATTGTTGCAATAGGCAATGCAGGAGGTGCCGTGTTTTCGGAGTGCGGTGATGTATATGGCGTCCGTCCGGCGGTAAACATATTATTGCACAACCCCGCCGGCGAAGGCATTTTTGACCAATTGCCGCCCGAACCGCCACCCACATACACCGTCACATTCGACAGTGACGGGGGAACAACCGTAAATCCAATTACAAATATCCCCGAGAACACAAAGATTTCCGCGCCAACCCCGCCGACCAAAGACGGTTACTCCTTCGTCGGTTGGTATAACGATAACATTGTTGGAGCAGGCTCTTGGCAATTCGATGAAGATACTGTAACAGGAAATATAACTCTGGTCGCACATTGGACCGCAATCCAGCAACCTCCGCCCGTCGACCCTCCGCCCGTTGACCCGCCCGAGCCGCCACCTCCGCCACCACCACCGCCTCCTCCGCCTCTGGTAGAGCCGCCGGATGAACCACCGCCGGAAGAACCCGAAAACAATCCCGATTGGCGCGACCCATATTGGTGGTTTTGGATTGCAATGGCAATCCTTTTCGGGGTGACCGCTCTTTTAGGTACTATTGTTCTCATAGAACGCCATTTCAAAAAACACAAAATAAAAACAAAACAAAAGACATATAACGAAACAATATCCCAAGCAAGCCAAGGAATCCAAGAAGCCATACAAATCAAATCCACAGACCGCAACAAAGCAATGGAAAAAGCAACGGAAGCATCGAAGAGCATCGAGGAAGCGACGAAGACGAAAGATGATATTGAGAGGATTAGGAAGAAACTTTGAGGCTTCTTTCTTTTACCGTGCGATTGAAATCCATAACCGAATTGTTGTTTGTGATTTGTCCCGACAAAACTTTGTTTTCCAAAAACAATCCGTCAAGACTTACGCATCGAGATAACGCAACATAGGCTTGACCTTCCGCAAAGTTTTGTGTCAAATCAATTGCAATTCTTTGGTAAGTTGCGCCTTGGGATTTGTGAATTGTCATTGCCCATGCAAGAATTATGGGGAATTGTTTAACCGTTACAATTGGAACGTAGTTCAATTTATTTGTTTCCACGTCGTATTTAATGTCATATTTGCAAAAGGCTTCTCGGTTTATTTCGTATTCAATTTTATTTATCATTACTTTTACGGTATCATTTTCAAGTGCGGAAATAATTCCGAGGGTTCCATTTGCCCACCTATTTCCTTTGTCATTGTTTATCATCATAACCGTTGCGCCTTGTTTAAGTTCAAGGACAAATTCGCAAGGGAAATCGGTTTCGTTATATTGTGTTTTCTCGCTATCTTTTTCAACAATTGCCCGAAAGGTGTGCATCTTGGTTTCAAGTTGGGCAAGTTTTTCTTTGTTCATGTGTTCAACTTGATATCGCCTTGGGAAAAGTCTTGTTACGCGGTCGGGGATTTCAATATTGTATCGCGTGTTAAGCAATTCAAGGTCTGCGGGTAAAATAAGACCTTCGCGGATATTGTTTAATGCCGTGTTGAATCGGGGGTCAAGTAATTGCCTGTGGTTTATTGTTAATTCATGATAATGGATATCGTATTTTTTAAAAGATGGCGAATTGAAAAAGAAAATCCCGCCAAAAGTTTTTGTAAGATATTTGATTTCATTTTCTTTTGCAACGGGTGGCAATTGAAATGGGTCGCCGAAAAGGACAATTTGCTTTCCGCCGAAAGGTATATCATTTCGCATAACCTTTTGAAAAATCTTGCTTATTTGTTCAAGTATATCAACACGAACCATAGAGATTTCATCAATAACAAGCATTTCTGTGTTTTGTAACGCCTTTTGCATATTTGTGTTTAGGTGTATTTTGGTTGTCATTTCGCCGTCTTCCGTTTGCACGAAATTGTTGAAATTGAACGCTTTGTGCAAAGTGACGCCACCGATATTTATTGCCGCTACGCCTGTTGGGGCGGTGTACATAACTCTTTTTTGGGAAAGGTTTTTGAAAGTTTTAAGCAAGAACGATTTACCTGTGCCGGCGCGTCCCGTGATAAACAAACTATTGTTTGTTGTTTCCATTTCATTGAAAATCTTTCGTTGCTCGTCATCAAGTTTTGGCTCCTGCGTTGTTTCTTTTGGCGTTATGATTTCTTTGTCAATGTCAACATTCATGCGTGCGGAATCGGTTCGAATGTCAAGTAACATATTTAAGTCTTTGCGCAGTTTCGTTATTTGGTCGTTAAGTTCTTTTATTTGTGTGTTCTTGCTTTCAAGGGCAGTGTTAAACTTTTGCTCTATGTCCGCAATTTGTTCTTCAAATCTTTTGCCCGAAACAAACAACATTCAATAAATATATCTTATTGGAAGGCAGAAGTAAAGATGAAAACCATTTACAAAATAATTATTAAGGTGTATAATGCATAATCACGGAGAGTTGGATGAGTGGTCGAAGTCAGTTTCCTGCTAATACTGTGGTCGGTTTTCAAATATATTGCACAAACCACTATATATAGTGGTTTTTTATTGTTTTTGGCGGTTTTGCCACTATTTTATTGTTTGCAAAAGTAGCCAATTTTGCCGATTGTAGCCAATCTTTGCCGTTGTTTTCAAAAAAGTAGCCAATAAAATAGCCAATCCATTTTGAATTGGCTACTTTATTTTTTGCGTTGGCGGAGGGTATTGGATTCGAACCAATGAAAGTCTTTTGGACTTTACGCAATTAGCAGTCACGCTCCTTCGACCAACTCGGACAACCCTCCATATGTGAACTGCGCAAACAGTCCACATATTCTACATCGAAAAATCATTTTTGGCAAGGGGTTTTTCATTTTCATTTTCAAAAAGTTTCGATGATAGAGTTGCTGATGCTTTTCGTATTAAATAGTCATCGGCCGAATTATAGTGTTCAACAGTCGTTTTATAATTTGCGTGACCGAACATACGGAATGCGGTATCTGGGTCAATGCCTGCACGTTTGCACATATTCCCAAATGTGTTGCGAATTTTATGAAAAGTAAGATATTTCAATTTGTGCTTTTTAACAAAGTCACTGAATCGTGCCGTAAGATTCCCCGGCTGTAATTGTGCGCCTGTTTTTGTGCAACAGAGATAAGGATACATTCCCAAGCCATGCTCTTTTTTATATCTACGAATTTCATCGAAAACGAACTTGTCCGTGTATACGATGCGGTTGCGGTGTTCCGTCTTTTGCTTTGTTGTTACTTTCCCGCGCTTTGTGACGATATAGGCCTTATCAATCGTGATTGAATAATTTTCGTCATGCAAATCGGTATCAAGTAATGCCGTTACTTCCTCGCGTGTTGCGGCGAACAAAAATGCCAAAAGGACGGGTGTGTAAAGATAGTCAAATGACTTGTCTTCTTTCATAAGCGTAAGAAAATGCTTTGCCTCTTCAAAAGTATATGGTGGGTGTTTTTTTGATTTATAATTCCTTGATGTTACGAAATCCATCGGGTTTGCTTGCATATTCGATAAAGTCATTTGTTTCCGCGCTCCCTGTGTGCATATATTTGACATAATCAAAATCTTGTTCACTCGCATAAAAACTTCTCTCACAACTATATCTTTCGTTAAGTGGGTGTTCGGCGGGCAAGTCTTTCAAGTAGGGAACATAGTGCAAAAAGAAATTGACATTCGGTGTATTCATTTGAATAACTCGTCCACAAGTTTGTTAATTGCTTTTTCGATTTCTTTTGGAACATCGTCATAATCGCCCCGAATAATACAAATGTCCTTTTTGGGTTGCGCGGTGTTTAATCCAAGTAGCATAGCATAACAACGCGTAAGTAATCGCTGATTGATTAAGGCGGTGTTAATTGTGTTCTTGTATGACTGTTGCATCATTTCGGCAAGCATATCAATCGCCTTTGAATGTTTTTGGATTTCCTTAATCATGTCGCCCAATGTGCGCACCCCGTTACTCAAAAGAAATTCGTTTTCAAGCGATTCCATGCCACGCATTAGGCACTCGGAATACATATTGGTTTTATTCTTACATAACTCTTGCAT
>Ga0268262_10000554_pt1 | contig 49037 bp, 51 predicted proteins | sample TergutNc150P3_FD_190354 | JGI IMG/M metagenome (GOLD analysis project Ga0268262, IMG submission 190354) | Nasutitermes corniger P3 segment gut microbial community from laboratory colony in Florida, USA - Nc150 P3 (SPAdes) (version 2) | ecosystem: Host-associated > Arthropoda: Insects >... | reverse complement strand
TCGGGGATTTGGGCAGATCAATTGCTCCCATATAACTCTCCTTAAAAAATAGTTTTAAACTACAATCTTATATAAGAATAGCATATTTTTATCATTTATGTAAAGTCTTTTTGAATGAAAAAATTCACATAAAAAACTAGATTTTTTAGGGAAAATATGTTAAAATATTTGCCATGATAAGAACAAGCATTTATAAGGAAGATTTTAAGTTTATGAAACACCCAAAAAATATCAAAATTTTGGCTTTTTTGGTTTTTTCGGTCTTTATCAGCCTTTCCCCGCTATATGCCCAACGCGCCCCAATTGACATAAATTTGATAATTGACGGCTCGTCCTCGTTTCCGCTGGTAAAAAATGAAATTACCTCATGGCTTTTCGGTCGGCTTGACCAAATACTGGCTGAGGGAGACAGGGTTACCGTTTGGGGAGCCGGAGCGCAATCCAAGGTAATTTATACAGGTAAAATAGAAGGAGCTGCGGGAAAAGACGCCGTAAAGAAGAGTATCAGCGACATTACCCCGTCCGGAGATAAGCCTGATTTTGCGGGAGCTTTAAGAGACGCCGCATCCCGAAAGAGCGCAACTTATAGTTATACGCTATTAATCAGCGCGTCCCCTTCGGCGCTTACTACCGTTATTTTAAGCCCCCAAGCCAGCCTTTTGCGTTTTTCCAGAATTGAGGAATTTTCGGAATGGCGCGCGGTTGTGGTGGGATTAAACTTAGACGCTAAAGTAAAGAATTCAGCGGCGGCGTTTTTCGGCCGGTAATTTTGACATAAATGAAAAAAGCGTTTTTTTACTTTTCGGTCGGTATTGCCGCCTTATCAGTATTATTAATAATTTTCCTCGCAACAGGATTATGGAAATATATTTTTTATCCCAGATCAAATGAAAATGTCAAAACAAAAATAGTCACCCCAAGAGAGGCTACCTTGTTTTCCTCGACCGGACAAGCCGGGCAGGTTTCATGGGAAGAAAACATAAGTACAAAAGTGCCTTTGGATGACGGAGAAACGGTTATCGCCGTCCTTAACAAGGAAAGCGAAGAAAATATGCCGGAAGAACAATTTGTAGTTTACCGCACGCCGAACGCTAAAGACCCCATGTTTATCACATTTTTAGGCTATGACGAAAATACCCGCAGCTACAAACGTTTTTGGAACGCTCCCACCACGGCAAGCCAGGGGGAGACCATCACTGTCTTCAGTCAGGATTTAATAGGCGACAGAAACAACTGCATAGTTGTAAACGGAATGAACGAAAAAAATGAGCATACAATGACTGTCTTCAGGCGCAACCCCGGAAGGGCGGCGAATATTCCCTATAAAAAAATAGCGGAATTGCAAATTGCCGGTTCCATAATAATTCAGGAAACCCCCCGATCTTTGGCGTACCAGCAGGGATTAACCAGGGGACAGAGTTTTAATATCGCGGCTTACGGACATGACAATGCGTCTGCCAATATTCTGGATCAGATTGAAACCATTTATTCGTTTAATCCCAATACCGATCAGTATGAGCGGATTAACGTATCAAGAATACCCGGCTCGCAAGTTGAACAACGCAGGCTAAGGGAACTGCTAAGCGGAGCCCCCGGCGTCTTTGAAAAATTTATAAATGACCTATGGTACTATGTAAGCCCTCAGGGTACTATCGACGCAAAGCAGTATATTTATTTTGATCCTGCAAAGAAGGAAATAATCTTTTTCGGCGACGAAGCACAGCAGGTTTTCCTTTGGCAGACTTCCACCAACACCCGTTACGGTTTATATGTAAGAAGCCAGAATATATCGATAAGCACACTGCTGCGTTTTGTTGATATAGAGCTTGAGTCGCTGGACAGCATTAAACTGCGCGTCATAGAAGATGTCAGGCTTAGAATCACGGCAAACACAACATGGGACGGCTCTTACCGCAGAGCGGGAGCCGCAAACTTTAAGGAAAACCTAAACAGTTTAAAACCGACAATCGACGCTATTTTTGATTCGTCATGGGGCAGAATTCAATTTTACAATTCAGGCGAATATACGATTACTTCCGTGGGTACTGTAAAAAAAGGACGCTATATTTTCTACAAGGTAAATAATATGGATCTGCTGGAATTGCGCCCCGAAGAAGGCGATGATAACCGTCTTGTTTATAAAGCCGAAGCCGCCGCCGGAATACTGCTTCTCTCCCGAGTTAAGGTTGGCATAAACGGCGTTCAAGATATGCTTGAGCCGCCCATTACGCTTACCAAGCCTGTTAATTAAGGAAAATCAGTCTGACAATTTTTCAGCCGCTGCGAGTTTTACGGCGGCGCAGAATATTTCCATCGCCTTGCCGAGGTCTTCAATAGAGGGGCAGGTAGGCGCAATGCGGATATTTCTGTCTCTTGGATCGTTTCCTCCGGGGAAGGTAGCTCCCGCAGGGGTAAGGACAACACCCGCTTCGGCGCATAAAGAGACAATTCTTTTGGCGCAGCCGTCAAGCGAATCAAAATTGACAAAATAACCGCCGTCGGGATTCGTCCACTCGGCAATTTCCAGTCCGCTCAATTCGCGGCACAGGGTTTCATTTACAAGGCGGAACTTTGGTTTTAGGATTGCTGCGTGTTTCTCCATGTGCGCCATTACGCCCGCCGCGTCTTTGAAAAAGCGAGCGTGCCTTAGTTGGTTTAATTTGTCCGGCCCGATTGTTTGCGTGGTAAGCCGCCTGCGGATATATTCGCAGTTGGATTTTGAGGAAGCCATACAGGTTACGGATGCGCCGGCAAAACTGACTTTTGAAAAGGACGAAAATACAAACGGCATATTCGGGTTTCCGGCTTCTTCGCAAGAACGGATAATATTCGATAACGGTTTTTGTTTGTCCCCAAGGTCGTGAAAGGCGTAGGCGTTGTCCCAGTAAATACGGAAATCAACGGCGGCAGGTTTAAGGTTAGCAAAGCGTTTTACGGTTTCCGCGGAATAGGTAATACCTGTCGGGTTTGAATATTTAGGCACGCACCAAATACCCTTGATCATTGGATCTTTTTTTACAGCCGACTCTATTGCGTCCATGTCGGGTCCGTCCTGCTTCATCGCTATGGGTATCATCTCGATATGGAAATAATCGCAAATTGTAAAATGGCGGTCGTAACCGGGAACAGGACATAAAAACTTAACAAACCCCTGATCCTGCCAGGGTTTTCCGTCTCTTACGCCGTGGGACATATTTACCGCAACATTGTCAAACATAAGTGACAGCGAAGAATTGCCGCCCACGACAACTTCGTCCGGCGTCAACTCCAGAAGGTCTGCGAATATTTTTTTCATTTCGGGGATGCCGTCAAGTCCGCCGTAATTGCGGCAGTCCGCCCCGTTGGCGGCTTTGTAATCGTCCGCCGAAAGGCAGGTTAGCATACCGTTGCAAAGAGACAGCTGTTCATCGGAGGGAACCCCGCGTGTCATGTTAAGTTTGCGCTCGCTTCCCTTATACTTGGAAAATTCGCCTTTAAGTTGAGTTTTAATAGCGGATAGTTCCTCAGGGGTTAATTGCGCGTATGGTTTCATAATATTCCTTATGTTTACTTTATACTTTTTTGAGTTATTAGCCAATAGTTGAATTTCTTACTTTACGGGAAACGACTCAAATCCGGCTTGACGCAATTCCTTGATAGTACGAGCTTGGTCTGTTCCGGCAGGGACGGTTACCGCCCACATTTCATTGCCGTTTACAGTACGCTGTTCTATAGAAGAAGAAAATCCCGCTTGTTTTAATTTTGTTACGTGCGCTTGAGCGTTTTCCTGACGGCCGAATACGCCTGTTTGCAATCTGGCTGATGATGAAACTGCGGCTTGCGGAGCGGAAGCTTGAGAAGTCTGCGTTTGAGAAATATTCGCTTGGGAAGCGCTTACTTGAAAAGACGGAGTTGTCTGCGTTGCAGCTGCAGCTGAGGCCGGCGTTTGAGCGGCAGCCGTTTGAACGGCGGTTGTTTCGTTCTTAGTTTCGCTTGCTAGAACAGCGAGAGAATCGTAGCCGCCCGCGAAAAGCCAGAAAGCGCTCGGTCTTACAGCAACAGCCGTCGATTGGCTTGCGGCAAGACGGCCTTCGGGCGTTTGAGGAAATTCATTTACAAGACGCTGACGCCATCTTTCAGGCGCGTCTCCCTTTGACGCTTTCCATAATACAAATAAAATTTCCGCTTTCATTTGCGAGTATTCGGGGTTATCTGCAATAGCCGCAAGTACGGATGTATCGCCTGTTTTAATCGCTTTAACGGCGGTATCCAAAAAACGCGCTCGGGGCGATTTTGCCAGTAACGGTTCAAGCGCGGTTACAGCCCTGTCCCACTCGCCCATTGCGGCAAGACAATAAGCGCAGGATAAAAGAGCGTCGTCGTCCACTTTGCCCGGGACAGCGGCGGCGGCTTCAAGCCAGTTTCTTGCCGCGCCTTCAATGTCTCCCGAAAGCTGGCGAAGGCGCGCAAGACGGACAAGAGCGTCGTGTTTCTCCGCCGGAGAAATACCTTGCTTCTTTGCTGATGCTTCGATATTTTTTAACTCAACTTCAAGAGAAGTCCATGTCTGGGCAAATATACGCTGACCGGACAAGAGAACTAAAGTTATCGTTAAAATAAGGAAGAGCGATTTTTTCATTTTTTACCGCCGCCCCTATTTGCTAAAAATTTTTCCCTTGCCTGCGCCATGTCCTGTTTTATTTTTTCATCAATTTCAGCGTCGGTAAGAGTTGGAGGAGGAGTATCATCGTTTTGATTTTTTTCTTTCTTTGAACGAACAACTTTCTTTTTAGTCTTCATGTATAAAATCAAAGGCGCGGCGCATATAAACCCAAAAGCAAATGAGACAAAAATAGTAAAAAATACCGGAACTTCGGGCAATACGGTAAAACCGAAATTTATATCACATTCGTATTTCGGTCCGAGGTTAAATCCAATAAATAAAAGAAACAGGGCAAAAACCCCCGCAAATAATATCAATCTCCACGGCATACTATAAAATCTCCTTTGCTCTAAATGTATTCCCTCTTAAACCTGACAGGACAAGCTTGCCAAAAGAGCCTATCATCGACTTATGACCGGGAACAACAGCCATTTCGTCTTTTTCTGTCCTTGTTATTAATTCATCGGCATTTTTTCGGGAGATCCCCTCTATTAAAACGGTTTCCGTACTGCCGATTCTTGCTTTTAACAGGCGGTTTGTGATTTTTTGCTGTAGGGCTATCACCCTCTCAAGCCTCTCTTTTTTGACTTCTTCGTCTATTCTGTCGGGGAATTCAAAAGCTTTTGTGCCCTCTCGCGGGTTAAAATGATACATATACGCATAAAGAAACTCGATTTCTTCCATTAAATGCAGTGTTTGCCGCACATCTTCCTCTGTTTCGGCGGGGAAACCGACCAAAATATCCGTGGAGAGTGTAATTTCGGGCATTGCCGCTCTGATTTCCTTTACCAGTTCCAGAAAACTCTGTGCCGTATAGCCTCGGTTCATCGCTTTTAACACGCTGTCCGATCCATGCTGGACAGGCAGATGCAGATGGCGGCAGAAGATTTTATTGGAAGCCAAAACTTCTATTGTATCGCGGGAAAAATTTTTAGGATTAGCGGAAAGAAAGCGTATCCATTTTATTCCGCTTTTTTCGGCTTCTTCTGCGGCAAGTTTTAACAGGGCGGCAAAGTCGATATTTTCCCAACGGTAATTGTTTACGTTCTGTCCCAATAGGGTAATTTCCCGCACTCCCCTCTCTCCAACAAGACGGATTTCTTGTGCGATATTTTGAGGGTCACGGGAGACTTCCCTGCCTCGCACATAGGGAACAATGCAGTAAGAGCAAAAATTGTTACAGCCGTGCATGATTGGGACAAAACTGCGGAACTGTCCTTCTTCCATGTGCGAATTGGAAAAAGAAAAAACAGGTTTTTCGCTGAGGTCAAGCTCAAGTCTTACGCCCTTTTCGACGGCTTCAAGAATGAGGGGAAAAACAGAGCGAGCCGATGTTCCCATAACGTAATCCACCTGCGGATATTTTTCTTTTAGCTTTTCACCTAACCTTTCCGCCATACAGCCTGCGATTACGAGCGTAAAATGTTTGTGCTGTTTCTTTTTTATTCCCGAGTAATCGGATATGCGTCCAAGCGTGCGTTTTTCCGCCGTTTGCCGCACGGAGCATGTATTAAGCAGAATAAGATCGGCGCTTTCGCTGTTCTCCGCCTGAGTCCATCCCCGTTCTTTGCAGACAAGAGCTAACGCCGCCGATTCTGCGCTGTTCATTTGACATCCGTAAGTTTCAAAAAAGTATTTCAATTCCATAAAAATTATTCAGTAAAATTCGATCTCTTTTTTAATCCTATTAAAAATTTTATTCCGTTTATAATACCAAGAACAATAAGACCGACAGCGCCTATACTCAAAAGAGTGCCTGAAATAGCTACTAAAACGGTTATTCTTGATTTAGAAAGTATTGTCAGAGCGCCTACCGCTGTGATTAAAAGACCGGCTTTTCTATCCGACATATCTTTTGAAAAAAGCGAACCGATACCGACGGCACAAACCACCGCACCTACTACAAGTCCGAACACTCTGAATCTTGCAATGAAATTTAAAAGAAAAAGAAAAATACCGCCGGCGATATAACTAATCGCGGTAATGCCCAATTTTGTTAAACTTGACGTTGACGGAATGTCGTCTATTTTTTCCACATCATCTTTCATAAGGATAGTATACGACATTAAAACATCGTATACTACCCCATTAGATTACGCTTTTTTATTGCAAACTATTTTCCGCCGCTTCCGCAACATTTTGCAAAAGCATTGCGACGGTCATCAGTCCTACGCCGCCGGGGACGGGCGTAAAAAACGCCGCTTTTTCCGCTACGGCAGGATCAACGTCCCCGCAAACTCGGTAGCCTTTTTCGGTTGAGGAGTCAGGCACTCGGTTTATTCCCACGTCGATTACCGCCGCACCTTCTTTTACCATTTCAGGTTTTATAAATGCCGCTTTCCCTGCCGCCGCTATTAAAATGTCTGCTTGTAAAGTATGGCTTGCAAGGTCTTTTGTGCCTGTGTGGCAAATTGTTACGGTTGCGTTATACTCTTTGCGTATTAAAAGATTTGCAAGCGGCTTCCCCACAATGTTCGATCTTCCCACTACCACAACATTCGCCCCTGATATGGGGATTTTATACTCCTTCAAAAAAACAAGAACGCCGTGCGGCGTACACGGCAAAAACCCGGGTCTGTCCAGTATCAAATTTCCAACCGAGACAGGATGAAAGCAATCCACGTCTTTTTCGGGAGCGACGGCTGCGTTTATTTTTTCCTCGTCAATATGTTTCGGCACCGGAGACTGAACAAGAATGCCGTGTATTTTTTTATCTTTGTTAAGCTCGTCTATAAGGGAAAGAAGTTCAGCCTCGCTTGTATTTTGCGGCAATCTTATATCTTTGCTTTCCATTCCCGCTTCAGCTAACGCCTTTTCCTTAGATTTTACATAAGAAAGACTTGCGGAGTCATCGCCTACAAGCACAACGGCAAGACACGGGGTAATTCCCTTTGCCTTCACCGCCGCCGCTCTAACTTTCGCACTCTCGCGAATTTTTTGTCCAAGCGCCTTTCCGTTCATTATAATCGCTGACATGTTTCCTCCAAGAACGTTATCACCATAAACCGCCCGGCTTTCGCTGTTACCGAAAAATTTCCATCCAACGCTTCGTTGCTCAGTCCGAAAAAACCTCGATCCCAACGCAGACCGTCAAGCCGCCATTTAAGTCCTTTGCTTGACGCTTCCCATTGACCATCGCCGAGCGGAAAAACAGAGACACGGGCGTTTGCCGCAAGACGGCAGGAAACTTCGCTGTGCGGCGAGTTTGCGTCGATACAGCGGATATCTTCCGTTTCTGTAATCCATCGGCATGGAAATCGCTCTCTTTCAAAAAGGGAGCGAATCGCAAAAAGATGATCTATCCTGCCGCCGCCGCCGCCCAATATCCAAATATCACCGCACCCCTTTTCCGCCGCAAGCGAAAAAGCCAACTCCGTATCTGTAAAATCCTTGTCGTGCGGATGGCGAATAACACGCTCTTGAGGCACGGCGGAAAGACACGATTGGTCTTCAAGAGAATCCATGTCGCCGATAACCCAATCAGGCTTTATATCGGCGTTCAATGCCGCCGCAAGACCGGAATCGGCGGCGACAAACAATGCGCCTTTCGCCTCGTTTTCCAAAAGACGCTTTACAGTCTGCGCTTTCGGTCCCTGTCCGCCTGTAAAAATAACGCCAAGCAAATTATCCCCCCAAGAATTTTACCGTAAACCGAAAGATATATAGTAAAAAACTAACATAAAAAGTATACTTAACTATTGAAGGAAATTCAATTGATAAAGAACATTCATCCTGTATTGAAAGAAATCGCCTCAATTTTTAACGACAATGGGAAACAGGTGTACCTTGTGGGCGGCGCGGTGCGGGATATGATAAGAGGGAAAGAAATACACGACTGGGATTTGGCTACGGACGCTCTGCCCGAAGAAGTAACAGATTTTGTCAGGCGGGCGAAGGGCAAAGTTATTCCCACGGGTATTAAACACGGAACTGTTACCGTCTTGTACAAAAAACACAGCGCGGAAGTTACAACTTTCAGAACGGAGTCAACTTATTCTGACGGACGCAGACCCGATCAAATTCGCTATGCTGATGATATTAACGAAGACCTTTCAAGGCGTGATTTTACGATGAACGCTATCGCTCTGCGCCTGCCCGACGGAGAAATAGTTGATCCGTTCAACGGAACAGGCGATATTAAAGAGGGAATTATCCGCTGTGTGGGAAACGCAGGCGAAAGATTTAACGAGGACGGCTTGCGCCCGTTACGCGCTGTCCGCTTCGCCGCCCAACTGGGCTTTGAGATTGATAAAACCACGCTTGACGCTATTAACGGCGCATTATCTGTCAGCGCAAAAGTTTCATGGGAGCGTGTGCGTGATGAAATCGATAAAATACTCGCATCCCCCGTTCCCTCCCGAGCCTTTCTGCTTATGGAAAAAACAGGTCTCTTGGAACTTTTTATAAAAGAGCTTGCCGTCTGCCGCGGCGTTGAGCAGAAAGGCTTTCATAGTTTTGACGTGCTGGATCATTCCCTTCTTGCCTGCGATTACGCCGCCGCAAAAAATTACTCACACCAAGTGCGCCTTGCCGCCTTGTTACACGACATCGGCAAACCAGACGTACGCAAAATGGGCGAAAGCGGCGTTTGGACATTCTACCGTCATGAGGAAATCGGCGCGGATATGTGCAATACGCTCCTTAAACGGCTTCGCTATTCAAACGAAGTAATTGAAAACGTCTGCCATTTGGTAAAAGAGCACATGTTTCACTACACGGAAGATTGGTCAAATTCCGCCGTCCGCCGTTTCATCGCCCGTGCGGGCGAGTCCACTCTTGAAGACCTCTACCTTTTACGCCGCGCTGATGCTTTTGCGTTAGCCGGAAAAGAGACTGAACCGATGAACCTGACGGAATTATCCGACAGAGTAAAAAAAGTTCTGGCGGAAAAACACGCATTCACAATAAAAGACCTTGCCGTCTCGGGAACGGAGCTAATGGCGATTGGCATTGAAGGCGGCAAAACCATGGGAATAATTTTAAGAGAACTTTTAGAAACAGTACTCGACGATCCCGCGCAGAATACACGGGAGAAATTGTTGGAGATTGCGGGGAAGATTGCAAAAGAAAGAAGTTAGTAAATAGACTATTTCTTCCCGTAAACCAATTCAAGCATTTTTTCGCCGTAGCGTGTGCCTAGTAGCTGCAATCCGTCGGAACCAAAGTGAATATTATCGGGCTGTCCTTGTCCTGTTCTGCCTGTACATCCGACAGAGCTGATTATCCATGCGTTGGGGACAACTGCCTGTATTTTAGCGTTACTTGAAAGAGCGCCGCCTGTGTTTCCCGAACCGCCGTTCCATGTTTGCCCAAGCAGAACGGGTATGGAGTTAGGCGCAAGTTTAAGATCAGCAAGCATATTGTCATAGATTTCCTTAAAAAGTTCGTCCCAGTCCATATTGTTAAGCCCCGGACCGCTTTCGCCCTGATGAACGATTATGCCCTTTATTATTCCGCCTGCTCTCTGCGCGAGTTTCGCGTTTTGAATAATGGCGTCGTACATGTTCGCGTAACCCGCGCCCTTGTATCTGCTCATGCCCTGCATTTCCGTTTGGCTTGGTCTGCCGCCTAATGTGTTTTTGCCCTTGTAGTAATCATCGCCCTTTGTTTTGTGAAACGCCGCAAGAGCCATATCGCCGTTCGCTACGGCTACAACGCCGATGGTAATATCTTTCGGAATATTATTTACAAGCGTGCGTCCAAAATAATCTATGGGAGTAAGTCCGATATTTAAACCTAAATAGTTTACCAAGTTGCTGTCGGGAATAATCAGCGGCGGCACTGCCCTGTACCATTTGCCTTTTTCCCTGTATTCACCTGCGTATCTGCTTGAAACGACTCCCATTATCTTAAATCGATCGCTTACGCCCTCTCTATCCTGAGGACGAATCTGCCCCGGCCCCTGCATATTCGACTGCCCGAAAGCAATATAAACATGGAACTCCCTTGTCCCTTCAGGCAAATCAATACTGACAGGCGTATTGTCTTCTTTCGCCGCTTTCTCGCCGTTTTTATCGCCGCTTACGCATCCGCAAAAAATCAATCCGATAACTATTAAAATTGAAGCAAAATAAAAAATACGTTTTTTCATAAATTCTCCTATGGATAGCGTATCATAAATCATTTGTTTTTCATAGTTGCTTTTTTTGATTTTTAGAAATATGTTAAAAACAGTAAATTTGCCGATAATTAGACTATGAAAAGCAGCGTGTTTTCTATATTACTGATAATTTTTACTATATTTTTTGTTATTTCTTGTTCATCAAGCGGCGCCAACGGCATTGCGGAAAAACCTAAACAACAGCCGAATATTGAAAAATCAAAAGAGCCTGAAAGTATTCCCGGAGTTTTATTAAGCTTTGATGATTATAACCCGGTTACATGGGAAAAACATTTTTATTTATTTGAGAAATACGGCGCAAAAGTAACATTTTTTGTTACAGGAAAATCTGTTACAAAATTTATGCTTAATGCGCAAAGACGCGGGCATGAGATTGGCTATCATACCATTAATCATCCGAATTTAACAAAAGTTTCAAAGAATGTATTTTATACACAAACTATTTCCAGAAAAAACGCATTTAAAAGAAGCGGCATAGATTTAACTTCATTTGCTTATCCTTACGGAAGTTATAGCCCATGGATGAATAAAGAATTACTGAAATATTACAAAATAGTCAGAGGATTTAATGGATTTAATATTTATTCAAAAGACGAATTAAAATCCGGTTTTATAAATTCAGCGTCTATCGATAATTATTTTTTTGAGACTGACAGATCATTCAAACAAAATATTGAAAAAATGGTAAGATTGGCAAAAAGGAGCGGAATGATTATCTGTTTTACAACACATGGAATATCCGATAATGTTTGGGGAATAACACCAAAAAGATTAGAATTTGTTTTAGAAGAATGTAAAAAAAACGGCTTAATCTTCTATAGATATAAAGATTTTCAATAAATGACGCCGGGCGCATTTTGCATGCCCTGTACTATTTTTCACTCCGCCGCTATTTGCTCCCATGCCGCTTTCGCCGCTTCCTGTTCCGCGCTTTTTTTGTTGCGTCCGCTTCCCGCCCCGTAAACCTTATCGCCTATGCGCACTTCTATCCAAAATGTGCGGTCATGCTCGGGACCTGTGCGTTTTACAACAACATAATCGGGGTAACAGCGGTATTCCCTCTGGCAGTATTCCTGCAAAATCGATTTATAGTCTTTGTGATAATTTGTGCCGGTTACTTTGTCAATTTCAGGCTGAATGCAATCGCTTACAAAATCAAAGGCGGGCTTGTAGCCGGAATCAAGATACAGCGCGCCGATTAACGCTTCAAGCGCGTCGGCAAGAATCGCCTTCTTTGTTCTGCCGCCGGACATTTCTTCGCCCTTGCCGAGCAGCAGCATTTTATCTATTCCAAGGTTTAACGCAATGCCTGAAAGTATGTCCTCGGAGACAACTACGGCTTTTATTTTTGCCAGCTCTCCTTCGGGTTTATCCTTGTAGTTTTGGTACAAAAGCGTTGCGCAGACTGCGCCCAAAATTGAGTCGCCTAAGAATTCAAGTCTTTCATTGTTTGTTTTTACGCCTGTTTCGTTGGAAACAGAACGGTGCATAAATGACAGATTTAATGTATCAATATTTTTAAATTTAAAACCGGCGGCTTTTTGGAAAGCCGCCAGTATCTTTTTTCTTTCTTGACTGAGAACGTTCTTATTTTTGCTGGGATTTAATAAAATCGTATGCGTTTTTTACCGTCTCAAATTCATTGGCTTTTTCATCGGGAATATTGATGCCCATTTCTTCCTCAATGGCATAAACCAATTCATAAGTGTCCAAGCTGTCGGCGCCGAGATCCTGGCGGAATGACGCTTCCATTGTGATTTTGCCCTCATCAACTTCAAGTTTTTCCGCGATGAGCTTTTTCATTTTTTCAAATAATTCGTCCATATTACTCTCCTTAAACTTTAGAATCCGGAACAATTACTTGCTTACCCCTGTAAAAACCGCATTTCGGGCAAACTCGGTGCAAAAGAACCTTGTTACCGCAAGAACTGCAGTTAATCATTGTAGGCGCTGTAAGTTTCATGTTAATGGACTGCCGACGGCTCGTCCTGGCCTTTGATGTTTTGTACCTGGGTACTGCCATAATCTAACCTCTCTAACTAATTTACGAAATTTAACAAAATTCAATTTTCTTGTCAAGACAATTTATTGGATTCTGTCAACTCGACATATTACCTAATTATACTTTTCTTTTAAAGCTTTGGCAACTAGCGGAGGAACCATTCCATGAAGATTTCCTTTAAAAGAAGCCAATTCTTTAATCGAGGACGACCGGATTACAAAAAATTCGGGATCTGTCGTCATAAAAATCGTCTCAATATCGGAGTCAAGAGTCTTATTCATCATGGAAAGCTCGAACTCATAGGAAAAATCCTCTATGCCCCGAACCCCCCGAATAAGCAATTTTATACCCATTTTTTTAAGATAATCCACAATAAGACCGTCGCATATGGTTACGGTCACGTTTTTATGGTCTTTTACAAGCTCCCGAATCATGGAAGCCCTCTCTTCGGCGGAAAAAAGGTACTTTTTTTGCTTATTTTCGGCTACAACCACCACAAGTTCCCCAAAAAGGGACGCTGCACGGTTAAGCACGTTAATATGACCTGATGTTGGGGGGTCAAAAGACCCCGGAAAAGCGGCTTTCACAAATACAGCCTCCTGGCTTTAGCATAGTGAAAATTCTTTCGATAATCAATAGAGGGGAAATTTATCAATTTAAAACTTTTTTTAACGGGGTTTATCTATAATTATGGTATTTATTGACAAATGTATAAAAATAAGATACCATAACCCTATGGGCTCAAAAAGTGTCTTTTTTATAATGTCTCTGGCGTTAATAATGTCATTTTCCTGTAAAACCGAATCAAAAACGGCTCAGGATAATAACACAAGCACCCCGGCAAAGACTGAAGTTTTTGATCCCACAAAAGTAAGTCAGGCAAAATATTTATCAACAAGAGATGAAGTGCAAAAATTTATAGAGCAGCAGAACAAGTTGATAAGAGAGAGAAATTTTGAAGCGTGGAAAACGTCGTTATCCCGCGAGTATTTTGCGGAAATTTCATCTCAGGAAAATTTAAGGAAAATATCCGCCCAACCTGCGATGAAGACAAGAAGGATTGTGTTAAGAACGGCTCAGGACTACTTTGATTATGTAGTCGTACCCTCAAGAGCCGACCTTCGCGTAGACGAAATTGAGTTTATAAGCGAAAACAGGGTTAAAGCTTTCACTATAACGACAAACAAAGCGGGCGAAGAACTGCGGCTTCGTTTGTATGATCTTGAAAAAATCGGTAATTCATGGACAATAATCAATTAAGGAGAATAGTATGTTTTCATTAAAGCGTTTTTCTATCCTGATAATAACAGCGGTTATTATTGTATCAACAGCGGCTGCTCAAAGCAACTCGACAGCAAAAAGAGAAATGTCTGTTGAGGAATCTTATTTGCAGGAATCAATAGAGATTATGATTATCAGGGAAACCGCAAGAGCGTATACCAGAGAGCAAAAATTGATCGCTCTGGAATATATCAACGACGCCATTGAGCGCGGAAACACAAACGACGAAATACGCCAGACGTTGGAATTCCTTTCCAGAGAAGGAAGAATGAATCAGGCGCGTGAAAACGGTCGTCTTATGAACAACTTCCCGGAAGTCAGGCGCCAGTCGGCAAAGTATCTTGGAAAGATGGGAACGGAAGAAGCCAGAAAAACTCTCCTTGATATTTGTGCTTATGAAAATGAACCGATGGTTTTGCAAGAAGCGATTAAATCTCTCGGTGACATCGGCACAAACGATAATAACGAGACCGTAACGCATATCGCATGGATTATGAACCGTTTTAACGCTACAAATCCCGATAACCTTATGGCGCTTGCGGCTATCGACGCGTTTGAAAAAATTGCCAGGAAAAATAACGGTATAAACGCTCCCGAAGTACCCAAGGTTTTAAACCTTATATCCGAGGGACAATATGTTACGCCCGTTAGAGAAAGAGCCAGGCAGTTGTTGGCTGAATTACGCACTTACGGAAAATAACATATAGCAAAGTTAAAAAGAGCGATGATTTTTGATTTTCTGTTTCTTCTAAAACGGAAAAAAGTCTTCGCTCTTATCGGCGACAGCGGCACAGGTAAAAGCTTCCGCGCAAAGCTTGTCGCGCAAAAATACAGAATAGATTTTATTATTGACGACGGTCTTTTGATACGGGATAACCGTATCTTGGCAGGTCATTCCGCGAAAAAAGAACATACGTTTTTAGCGGCGGTTAAAGTCGCCTTATTCGACGATAAATCCCACAGAGATGAAGTCGCGCGTAAATTACAAAGCGAAAAATTTAAACGTATTTTATTGCTCGGAACTTCCGAGAAAATGGTTTATAAGATCGCGTCACGCCTTCAGCTTCCGCCGCCGCAAAAAATGATAAAGATAGAAGATATCGCCACTCAGGAAGAAATTGACAGGGCGTTAAGAACAAGACGGATAGAGGGTAAGCATGTAATTCCCGTGCTGTCCGTCGAAGTAAAAAGAACATACCCAAATATTTTTTATGAGGCGATAAAGATTTTTAAACGGAGAGCCTCTCCTGCCACGCCGGAAGGAAACCAAAGAGACATACCTACGGGATTGGGACCCGTCCCTACCATGCTTGAAAAATCAGTAGTACGCCCCGAATATTCAAAACGCGGGAAGGTTATTATTTCGCAAGCCGCTTTAAGCCAAATGGTTATACACTGCGTTGATGAATACAACCCGAATATTAAAATAAAAAAAATACTTGTAAAAGACGCCGAAATGGGTTACAGGCTTGTTATAACTATTGATGTTCCTTACGGAACCCAGCTAGGCGGCAATATACACGATATGCAGCGTTATATAATCGACAATATCGAACGTTACACGGGAATATTAATTGAAGAAGTAAATATAATTATAGATAAAATTACCGAACAAAACGCAACCTAGGTTTTTTCAGGGGCGGTATTAGTATTGGCTGCGGACGCCGGTTTCGGTTTTCTTCTGCGGCGTCTTCTTTTTGCGGACGGAGTTTCCCCTTCCGCCGTTTTAAAAGGTGTTCTTTTTATTATTATTCCCTTTGCTGAAAGAAATTTTTTAAGAGCGTATTCCATTTCAAAACGCGGCGGATTCATCGGCAGTACAAAATTACGGACGCTTTTACAAATATCTTTGTAGTTTTCAATCGGACCGGGTTTCCATTCGTACGCGCCTTCAAGATAATCGCGGAAAAGCGAAGAAATCGCCTGTCCCCTCGGATTCTCTCTTCCTTGCAACGCCGCCATTGTTTGCAGATAACTCTTTTTAAAATTTGCATTCTTGCGCATAAGCTCCGCCGCTTGCGGTTGAAGATAAGAATAGAGTCCTATTTTATCCAGCATATCAACAATGTCGCCCGCCTTATCCGAATTAATTATTTTAAAAATTTCTTCCGTAAGACGCGACGGTGAAATTGTCCTAAGCAGGTTTGATTGGCTTGTTATTTTCATTTTTAAATTCAATGGAATTGAAAAACCCGTTGTTGCGGCGTATTTTACCGCGCGAATCATTCTTACGGGATCATCCGTAAAAATATCAGAAAGGTTTATGACGTTCTTTACCTGTTTGTTTTTTATGTCCTTCATGCCGTTTACATAATCCACGACAATTTGCTGTTCCGGGTCATAAAAAAGAGCGTTCATTGTAAAATCGCGGCGTAATACGTCTTCCTCTATTGTTCCGAATGTATTACTGGTAGGACCGTCTTTTAAAGAACGGAATGTGGCGACTTCAAAAATTCTTTCGCCGAAATAAACATGAACAAGACGAAAACGCCTGCCTATTATTCTTGAGTTGCGGAATATTTTTTTAATTCGGGTGGGGCTTGCGGCGCTTACAATATCAAAATCTTTCGGTTTTTTACCGAGTATTAAATCCCTTACCGCTCCCCCGACAATGTAAGAATCATAACCTGAACTTTTTAATCTTTTTATAATACTTATAGCTTCGCCGTCAACATCGTCAAAATTTATTCCGTGTTCATCGCGCGTGTAAATTATCGCTTTTTTTTCCGGCTTACCGTTTGCACCGGTTGAATATCTATATCTCATTCACAATGTTTGTTTATCCATGAAAGAAGATTGTCCATTACTTCTTCACGGTTAGTTTCGTTTAAGGTCTCGTGCCTGGCTCCCGGATACAGCACGAACTCGCAGTCATTTATTCCCAATTTTCGGTACGCTTCAACCAAGGCGGTCGGACTTTTGCTCATTTCACCGACAGGATCGGCGCTTCCCGAAAATACATACACCGGTAAAGAAAGTTTTATCCTTTCCAACGCATCTTGACGGTGAATGTTATACAATAATTTTACAAGATCCCTGTAGAACCCGGAAGAACACAGAAATCCGCACAATGGATCATTTACATATTTATCTACTTCTTCATTGTCGCGGCTAAGCCAATCAAACGCGGTGCGGTTTGGTTTAAAAGGTTTATTATACCCTCCGTCCGCCAACGAAAAGGCAAAGCGGGAAACATTGCGCTGTCCTGTTAACGCGGCAACAACAATCATTAAAGGCACTCCTGCCGTTACCATAAAATCGCCCGGCCCCTTTGTGCCGGATAAAATACATCCGTTAATTATTAAATCGTCCGAATATTCTATATAATTTTGTACTATAAAAGAACCCCACGAGTGTCCTAAAAGAAACAGAGGAACATTCGGCACTCTTTTTCTGATTAGATGATTAAGGGCGTGAATATCGGCGGTTACACAGGCAATGCTGTTGTTGTCTCCGCAATGACCTAAAAGTCCGCCCTTGCCGAGATCGTTTACATCAGGATTGGCTGTCTTACCGTGCCCTCTTTGATCCGCCGCCCACACTTCAATTCCCGCTTGAGTTAATTTTTCGGCAAGGCGGCGGTAACGAAACCCATGTTCCGCCATTCCGTGGACTATATGCAGTACTGCCCTACTTCCCTGTTCAGGCGACCAGCGATAAAGGTTAAGTTTTGCGCCGTCATGACTTTCAAAATAATTTTCATCCTGAAGCATAGGGTCATTGTAGCGGATAAGAGTGTTTATGACAACTTATTATCTTTCAAAAACAGCAAAGCTTTCTATGTGGGCTGTTTGCGGATAAAAATCAAAAAAGACCAGTTTTTTTATTTTATAACCGCCGTTTATTAATATTTTACTGTCGCGGGCAAGAGAAGCGGCGTCGCAGGAAACATAAGCAAGAAGGGGCGGTCCATCCTGCGCCAATGCAGACACCGCCTTAGGCGCAAGCCCCGCCCTAGGAGGATCAATAACGGCAAAGCCGAATGAATCTTTTCGGCGCAATAGATCATTGTGCCAATTTGTGTCGCGTACTGCGAAGAACTCGGCTTCAACTCCTCTTAAATTTTCCCTTGCAAGCGTAACTGCGGTTTTATTTTCCTCCGCAAGAATTATTTTAGGAAAACTGTCTTTTAAATAAAAAGAGAACGTGCCAACGCCGCAGTATAAATCAGCCATAGGCTTACTTGTGTCAGCTTCTTTAGCAATTACACGAAGCTCCGTAATTAATTTTTCCAGCACGGAACAGTTGCTCTGGAAAAACAGACTTGCATCAAGGAAGATTTCTTTTTCAAGCAGAGTAATCTTTCCTTTTTGTTTGCCGCCTTCGCTTAACAAAACTGAATCTTTTGAAAAAACCGTAAACCTGTCTTTTTCAATCGGCAGGGGAAGCTGACCTTCGCTTTTATTTTTTTGTTTTTTAAACAGTTCTCTTATACCGGCAACAGCCACGGGGCAATCGTCAATCCTGACTATATCCCCGCTCTTTCGCCCCATAAGGGCATATTGATGTTCTTCCACACCCTTTGCTTTTTTCCTGAAACAATGAAACTGCATTCTGTTTCGGTACTCCCACTGCGGTGAAGAAAAAACTTCCGTCTGTGGCGGTTGTAATCCGCCTATTCTCGCAAACGAATCTTTTAATATCGCTGTTTTTGCCGCAATTTGCGCCCCATAATCAATATGCTGAAGATTACAACCGCCGCATTTACCGTAAAAAGCGCAAACCGGCTGTACGCGCACAGGGGACGGCTCGATAATTTCCAGCAATTCAGCCCTTGCCCATGTATTATGCTCCTGTGTAATCCTGCAGCAGACAGTCTCATTGGGGGCTCCGCTTTCCACAAAGACAGGCTTCCCCTCAAGACGGCCTAAAGCGTCTCCCCCCGGGGCGATACCTTCTAATTGTATTTTGTATACGTCTCCAATTGCCATTAAATATAGTATAATTAAAATAATGAAATTTTACTTGAAATACTGCGCTTTATTTTTTTTCGTCTCTGTCTCCGTCTTTTCGCAGGAAAACAGCCGCGAGCAGGGGCTTGTAACAAACGACCCTTTCTGGCGTAAGGCTTTAGGAGGATCGGTGCTTTCCCTGCCTTCCGTTCAGGCGCAATCCGCGGTTGTCGCCCTTGACGGCGGAAGCATTAAGGCGTACTCTACGGCGGGAAGACCGCTTTGGACATTCTCGGCAAAAGGAAAATTAAGCCCTTATGTTTCACGTTCAAGAGAAGGTTCAACTTATTTTTCAAGAACAAACGGTATGTTTTTTACGATTAACCGCGTAGGCCGCGAATTGTGGCGGCGCGATTTGGGATCCCCCTTAAAAGGTTTTGTGGTTACAGGCTGGGACGGCAGGTTATTTATCCCCGTTGATAAAAAGATTTTTTGTTACACGGCATCGGGAAATCTTTTATGGACTATAACATTGGATAACCCCTTTTCCATAACGCCGAAACCGGATCGCAGCGGCGGAATAATTTTTTCGTTAACCAATAACGACGTTTACCGAGTTACTCATCTTGGAAGAGCTGCTAAGTGGTCTCTTTCAAAACCGCCCGTTGTTATTGTTTCGACAGCGGCGGCGCGGACGCAAGTTATTGCTTTTTACAAAGACGGAACAATAGAAGATATAAACGCTCCTCCTAAAGACAAAAATCAGTCCGCAAATAAAGATGATGATTTTCCGAAACTTCCTGCCCCTCCGATTGCGGCGATAGAAAGAGGCGGCAATATTGCCGTTACCATGAATGACGGCAGAATAGCTTTGTTATCAACGGCAAAAAAAGAAATAGTTTGGTTAAGCGACAGCCATATAAGAGAAATGTTTAAGAAGGGCGGAAAGCCGGAATTGGAAGCGGAAATGCTTTTTGATGAAAGAGGCGTTTTTGTTCTAAGCAAAAACGGAGCCACAAGTTTTTTGGCGGACGGCAGAAGACTTTGGTTTACAAATCTGCGAAACGCCGCGGCAATACCCGCTTTTGGAAATGACGGAGTTTTATATTCCGGCGGAAAGGACTGGATACTTTATTCATATAAAATTGAAGATCGCGTAAGACCTGAGCAAAACGCCCTATACGGTCCGATACCGGAAGGCTCTTACGGAATGGGACGGCCTTTATCTCCCGAAAAAAATGATATTCCGCTTAGTGAAACGGAAAGAAAACAATATATTGATCAAATTACACAAGGAATAAATTCAGGCAGAATAGGAGGATTCGAGCGAGATTGGACATCATTCTTGCTGACAGTTTCCGCGGGTCAAGATCACATAACTATGCGGATAGCGGCTATAAGGCTTTTGGGAAAAATCGGTTCTCAGGAAACACTTCCCTGGCTAGTGAATATTTTTAAAAATGATAATGATCCGCTTATAAGATCGGAAGCCGTAAAGGCAATAGGGAATATAGGCGTAGACCCGCAGGGAGTGGCGATTCAAGCATTTTGGCAAGGAATAATTTACGACGGTACTGTAAAGAACAACGATCAAATATTAACGTCGATAGCTTTTGCAACAGGCGCTCTTTGCCGTTTCTCAGGACCGCCGTTAAGCGAAACAGGCATTAAAATACTGAATATAATAATATCCAAGGAACAGCCGCCGCCGGCGCAAAGACAGGCAAAGAAAGAGCTTGATTCGCTTAATTGAGGGTTATCCCTTAAATACATTCTTAATCTGTTCCTTGCCGGGCAATCTGTAAATATCAAAATCCCTGTCTATGCTGATGATTCGGCGGATGCCTGTTTTTTCCGCAGTAATAACAAGAGTGGCGTCGGCAAAATCCATGGGCAGACTGGAGTATTTATCTGTCAGTTCTATAAGACGCAGTAAATCATTTTGATTTATATCGCTGATAATTACACCCTTGTACATTACCCACTCGTAAAAATCTCTCTGGACGGCGGTGTTAAAATCCAGCATGTGGGAAACTTCCGTAAATACGGCTATTGTGCTTACATACTTGAACGGATTGCTTTTTAAGAAAGATTTTATTTTGCGATGGTGTTTGTCGCTTGAATCAAAAAGAGCAATTAGAGGACCTGCGTCTATAAGAACAGAATCTATCAAGCATTCATCCTATCTGAAAGCTTTTTCTTAATCCGTTCCTTGTAGGTAACAGATCGGTCGCCGTCTCCTGAGCCGTATTTGCCGAAAAAATTTTCGCCGAGGGAAAAGGAATCCATGTCGCCTTCCTCACGGTCGTAGTACATTTCCAGCGATTTAATGATAACCTCGGATTTTGTCATGTTTTTAATCCTTGCAAGGGCAAGGAGTTTGTTCCTTATTTCTAAGGGAAGTCTGGCGGTGGTAATAACCTCGTTTACAGCATAATTCGCTCTCATATTACAAATTGTAATACAAGGACAAAAAAATGTCAAGCGGTTTTTTCATCTTTTTTTGGCTTTAAAAACGGCTGATTATTCTGCAAATTTGTTTACAATAGCGGGAATTGAGACAAAAGTGCCTATGGTACTGCCAAGGCTGGAAAAGAAAAACACCAATAACGCCCTTGTAATCCTGTTGCGGTAAACGCCCTTAATAGTTGTGGCATCTTCCGTCATTTGTTCGACATCGGAGACGCGGGGTTTTTTAAACATCGCTTGAACAATACCGGATAAAATACCAACGCCGATAAACGGATTCAGCGAAGTAAACGGCGCGCCGACAAACGAAACAATAACGGCAAGCGGATGACCAAGAGCGATTATTGCGCCTAATGCCGCAAGAGAGCCGTTCCATAATATCCACTGCACTATCATGGAAAAACCCATCCCTGTTCCGGCGCGGTAAAAACCGTATGCTATAAGAGCAATAATTGCGGCGGGGATAATAAATTTCACTGTTTTGGAAAAAAATCCCGCCGGAGGCGTTTTAGCCAAATCGTTAACGTCAGTTGATTCTTCATTTCTGCTGAATTTTTCCAAATATGTTTTAATACCCTGAATGTGTCCCGCGCCCATTACGGCGATAACTCTTTGGTTTGTTTTCCCCGACACAGAGTCCCAAATTTTCGCGGCAAGATAACGGTCTCTTTCATCAATTAAAACTTCTTTAACGGCAGGCAAATAGTTCGCAAGCTCTGTCATCATGCCGTCCAGCTCGTTCTTGTTTTTAAGCTCCTCTATTTGTTTCTCGTCCAATTTTTCCGTTGTAAAAGCGCTTGCTAAAAGGGACGCTAACAATTTTGATTTGCTCCAAAAGCCGCAGCGCGCCCATGCTCTGCTAAGAGTTGTTTGCACCTCACGGTCGCAAAGACTGTACGCTAACCCCATTTCATTGGCAGCCTGTACCGCTGTTTTCATTTCTTCACCTGGTTTTACTCCAAGTTCATTTCCAAGACGGCGCTGAAAACTTGCCAAAACAAGGTTCGCTATTAACAAAAAACCCTTGCCTTCTTTAAAGACTTTTGTTAAATTAAGTTTTTCCCAATTATCATTCTGTGTAATCGAATTATACCGCGCTTGATCAAGCTCTACGCAGACCATGTCGGGTTTTTCTTCACGGATAATATTGCTAACTTCTTCAATACTTTCTCGTGAAACATGCGCTGTACCTATCAGTTTAAATTCATTTCCGTTCAGTAAAACTGTCGTGATGTTCTCGCTCATTTTTCGGTCTTTGCTCCGATACCGCGTTCCGCAATCATCATCTCATTCAACTGCCATTCTACCGTGCCTATTATGTTAAGACTTTGATGCATTAAATAATATCTATCCGCCAGCGCTTTGTTTCCCTTAATGTCATTATAAGAAGCCATGTAAAAAGTCATTTGCGCTTTTTTATAAATATTTTTTTCATTATCTACAAGGTTAGCCGCGTTTGCATCGCCTGAAAGATCGTGATACATCCTCATAACCGCGTATTCTGTCGTATCTCTCGGCATTGTGCGCAGTACTTGGGCAAGAAATTGTTTTGGATCCGCCTGTTTGCCGGCGCGCATCCAATTCATCGCGGCTAAAAGCGCGTAATTATATTCTTTCGGAGCCTGCTTGTAAGCGTCAAGAAAAGCGTCTCTTGCCCCCGCCCATTGTTTATTTCTCATTCTAATAACGCCGAGAGCTTCAAAACCAAAATAATAATCGGGTTTTAATTTTACCAAAATAGTATAATCATTTTCAGCGCCTTTATAATCGCGTAACTCGTCTTTTATCGCGGCGCTGTAAATATATGCCATAAAAATATTCGGCTCAACTTGTATTGCCTTGTTTAAATGTTTTAACGCTTCCTGCTTTTGGTTTACTTCCATCAGAAGCTCTCCGTAATCCACAAGCACCATATAATTATCAGGTTCAATCGCAAGGGCAGATTTAAAATCATCAAGCGCGTCATTGTTAAGCCCCGTACTTTTATAGAGCCTTCCCCTTTCATGAAGAGGTCTTGCCCAATCTTTATATAAATCTACGGCGCGGTTTAAAAGTCCTTCCGCTTTTTTCGGTTCTCTTGTATACCGATAAATTACCGCTCTGCCTACCAAAGCTTCGCCGTTGTCCGGCTCTATGACAAGGACTTTATCAAAATAATTCGCCGCCACACGCAAGCTTTGGTTTCTAATATTGATATTAGCCAAATCGTTCAGCGCCCTTACATTGTTCGGCTCAAGCGCAATTACTTTGTCAAGGAAAGCCCGCCTGTCCCTTTCTTTGTTTTCAATCGCGGCGGCATCGGCTAGAACCATTAAGGCAGCGGTGTTTTTACTGTCGGCGGCTATAACGGCGTTTGCTAGCTTTTTAGCGTCGGCGGTTTTGCCCGCAGCGTTCATTATGGTCGCCTGCATAATGCGGATATCATTGGTTTCCCTGCGTTCCTCGGGTAATTTGTCAAACAATTCCAACGCCTTGGAATATTCCCTGCGGGCAAGGTGCTCGGCAACCTTCGATAAAATCTCTGTATCACTTTGCTGTCCCCAAAGGCAGGGGGAAAGCCCAAAAATGAGGAAAAATACCGATAGCCGAAGCGCAATTGAACCGCTTCCATTGATTTCTATTTTCATGTTATTATATAGTACATAATAAATAACAAATCGGCAAGTTACATAAATAAACCGAATTTGTTCAAGGGGTTGATATATTTCATGAAAAAGCCTTTAACATCGCGAATTTTAGGTCTTGCGGCGCTTTATTGCATAGTTTTCTGTGTATTGGTAGTTGTGCAATTTTCCAATATGGGGAGTTTTTCCATTTCAGCGGGCGGAATGAACATAAGAGGCCGTTATCTTGATAATCAGCAATCGGACAATCAGGAACCCCAGTCTGTCGCCGGGGGCGTAAAAATATTCTACGGCGGGCTTGATTTCTCATTAAAAGAAGAACGCGGAAAAGGGCTGTCCCTGACAGATACCAACGGAATGGTTTTGCCGGTAAATCCGCAAAAAATGTTAATTATAGGCAGCTCTGTGAATTTTACTTTACCAGACGGAACTGCGATTTCTTTCACATCAATTGAATCCGAGAGCGGACAAGAGCTGAATATAAGCGCAAATTTTGCGGAAAATATTTCCGAAATTACAATACCGCTTATCCCGCGCAGATCTTCCATTATTAAGGACTCAGGACAGCTTGGAGTTATGTACGGCGGCATGCGGTATGTTTTCAGCAGTCTTGGACAGGAGCTTGAAAACGGAGCCATTATCCTGTCAAGAGACAGCGCGTTTATCGCTTACAGAGCTAGGGGCAAACACAGGGCGTTTGATCCTGCGGACTATGTAATCGCACAGGTAAAGGATTACGATACTATCATTAGAAACTGGCAAACCGAAAACTTTAACCGCTGGAATCAAACTGCGGCAAGTTTACAGTATGAAGATGATATTATAGCGTACGGCGCACAATCAATTTCACGCGGCAATTATATGAATGCCTTAAATTTAATTTCCGAAGATTTTATAAACAGCCCGAAGCAAACCTACAGATCCGCTGTGTTTGTCGGAGGAACCGCAAATGCGTATCGTACATTATCTTCTCATGAAAGCGAAAAAAACAGTTTAATTAACAGTTTAGTCAAGGAAAAATCTTTAAACATCTTAAAGGAAGAACACCTTCTTGATTTCCTTTTCACAAGGAATAATCTTGTCCTTGCAAACGAAGTTATAAATATTATTAAAAACGCCTCTCCGGACGCGCTTATTTCCGATCATTGTCCCGGACTGTTGGAAGTTTATTATGATTTAAAACGATGGAGAACCGACGCAACTAACCCCATAGAACATCTTACAAGCCGTATGCTTTCATTGATTTCAGATAATTTAAACCGTGACGCCGAAAAAGGAGCCATTTACGCTACAAGCCAGGAAAGTAATAATTCCGAATACAGTATGAGGCTTGGTAAAGCTCTTGTTTTCTGGGCGAACTCAACACAAAATACCGAATGGTATGAGATAGGCCGCTCATTAATTTTATCTGCAATCGCAAACGGAAACGCCGGAAGACTCCACAATATACTGAACCCAACGGATTATTACCCAAGAGCGTCGTGGCTTACAAACGAGGGTATTTGGGCATGGACAGCTTCTCCCAATGTAAGAGCATACTACTCTGAAGGCGGCAATCTTAATATCGCCGCAGGCTTTCCGCTGAATATGACGCATTACATGGTTGTTCGCGGAGTGCGTCAGTTCTTAGGCATCCAGATTCACGGCATTGAATGGAGATCGGACAGTCAATTTGAACTTTATGATTCGTCAGGCTGGATATACTATCCTGAAGAACAATGTCTTATAATAAAAATCAAACAGCGATCAAGTACGGAAACCGTCAGAATTATCTATAGGATAGTGGAACCGGTTGCATCAGACGGAGAATCGGAGGCGTATTGAACAGACAGTTATTCATTTTACTTTCCGGTATCTTAGCGGTAGTATTAATAATAGTACTAAGCTGTATTATTTTTACATGCGGCAAGAAAGATACCCAGGCAAAGCAAATTGAAGAACCGTTGGTTTCCGAAGAACCTGAAGAAGAAATCGTTATTGAAAAAACAGAAAACAACCGTCCCCTTGAATCACACACGGTTTCCCGTCCTTTATCCTCTTTATCAAATTTAAGCAGACTCCGCGGAATGGGCGTACTTGTCTCGGAAATTGATCCTGTCAATTTTGAAAATCCCGATCTTGACGTTTTAAAACAAATGGGAGCGGATGCCTATTTAATTTCTTATTTGGCGGGAGAACAATTTTACCGTAACGCTGATTTTGATAAAGCCATTTCGGAATTTACGGCGTCAATAAACCGCTATGGTGAGTTTGCGCAAAGTTATATATCACGGGGAAACGCATGGCTGAAAAAACGCGAATACAGCCGCGCCATTGATGATTACACACAAGCGATAAAACTTGACGGGAAAAAAGCGGAAGTTTACAACTACAGAGGTTTCGCCAGAGCGGAATTAGCGTCAAGAAACAAACTTAACGGGATGAATCTTGCCATAGAAGATTATTCTCAGGCAATATCGATAAATAAAAATTATGTGGACGCTCTTGTAAATCGCTCCCATGCGTTATATCAAACGGGAAATTACGCGCGGGCAATTGAGGACTGCGACAGGATTATCGCTCTTGAACCGGCAAATGCTGTAATTTGGAACAGACGCGGAAGCGCGTGGTACGCAAGTGAAAACGACGACAAGGCGATAACGGATTTTTCGCAAGCGATAAAAATAAAAAGCGATTACGCCGCGGCGTGGTACAACCGCGCAAACGCATGGTACAACAAGCGTGAATTAGACAAAGCTCTCGCCGATTTAAACAGATGCCTTGCCATAAACCCATCGTTTGCGGACGCATATAACAGCAGGGGAAAAATCTTTCAGTACATGGGAAACAACGAAAGCGCCGCCGCAGATTTTGATTCCGCTAAGCGGCTGCAGAGATAGTAAAAAGGCGAAGCCTTTTCGCATTATTCTATCGGTTTATCCAAGCCTTCTTTAAACAAACCGTCAAGCTCGTTGCGTATTTGCTCTTTTACAACATTGGGCACTGAATTTAAATTGGAAAAATAGCGTAACACGCGAATTCCCTCAGGCGCGAGAGGCGGACCCGAGAAACGGCAAAGTTTCGCTATTGAAGTAGTCGCAGCCAATACAAGCTGAGGATCGTTATTGGGGTTATTCGGCGTAAGCAGATAATTATATGAATAGAACGATCTTCCCGTGGGGTCTACACCGATAACGCCAATCGCGTCGGCGCAAGCTCTTCGTACTGCGGGCTCCGGGTCAGTGTCAAAAATATTCCATAGGAAAGGAATAGTTTCCCTTGAACCGACAAGAGCGATCAATCTTATAAGTCTTATGCGTTGTTCCGGTTTAACATCAGGGCGTACTCTGGAATAATTCGGATTGCCGATATAAAAACCTACCGTTTCCATCATATACGCGACATAAACAGGTTCATTTTCCCCGATTTGTCCGCTTTGAATAATAGACGATATTTCCTCGTAGACTTTATCCTGTTCAATATCATTATAACGGCTTTTGGGCTGCTCCGTCCAAGGCGAAGGAGGAGGATTTCCCATTCCGTAAGAACCTTCAGGTTCGGGACCGTAAAATCTGCTCCTCGGAATAGTCCGCTCTCTTACGTCAATTTTATAAACACGCAGTATATTATCTTTTCCGCAGGCGTAAAGTATACCTTCGTCGCTTAAACCGGGAATACCCGAACATTCATTGCTTAATCTGTGCACAAAACGGCGTCTTCCCTCCGCTGAAAAAGCGCTGACGCCTCGTGTTGTTATTGTATAAACGCCTCTTTCATCAAACATCATCGATGTTTGCTCAAAAGAAGTATTACCTGTTCCCTTTTCTTCTGCGGCTTCATGACTGTTTTTTATCCACAGAACACTGCCGCTCGGATCCATAAACAGAACTTTTCCGTCTCTCAGCGTTACGCCAAAACGATCATCTTTGCTTGCCGCGGCTACAGGCTGTCCGGGCAAATTTCTTAAATTTGATTTTGAAAGTCTGCTTCCTTCTTTTGATTTCTCGTCAAAAGTAATTTTTTCCATTTCGCCCGATTGATACATAAGTATATAGCTTTTTATAGCTCCTTCATCCAAGGAGACTATTAAAACGGGAAGTCTGCTCAACCTAATGCGTTCTGTTTGGCTGAATTGGCTTATCTTAATAAAATCCATATTTTGAAGAACCGTAGCCGCGCTGCCTGTTCTGTCAAGAATAGGCTGGAAAGCGACAGGGCTTCCAACATCTAATGTCCAAAGAGAATGTCCCGATGCGGTTCTGCAAGTAATTACTGAATTAACTGTGATAAAAATTCTTCCGTCCCAACCGACAACAGGCGACTGTGTAATAGGTCTGTCAAGTTTTAACCGCCACAATTCCCGTCCTACGCGGTTAACCGCCATAAAAACGCCGTCTGAATTACAAACATAAGTAGCGGCTTCATAAGAACGTGAAACATATTGAATGGCGGTGCCCCTCGCGTCAAAATCCCAAAGAGGCGTACCGCTCATAAAAAACGATCTGACGCTTCCCTTTTCGCCGACAAGAACAACTGAGCTGGCTTGCAAGTGCGGCGTCCCTTTGACTGTATCGCTAAGACGTGTTTCCCAAACAGGAGCCGCGCCGACAAGAACTTTGTCCATGTCGATTTTATCTTTCTGCGCCACTTTCTGCTGCGCTGTAACATTCGTTATAGCAAAGAGAAAAAATATCAATATGTTAAAATAAACAATCTTTGTTTTTGTCATTTTCTTATCCTTCTTTACCTAACGGATTTTTATAAATTGCGAAAAACCTATTACAGCGGCCGGATAAACCGAAGGTCCGTCAAAATTTCTTCCGCACAACAAAGAACCATTAACTATCTGAAAATTTGTTTTATCGGCATTAAACACAATGCTTATACCGCGGATATCTACTTTTGATTGCTCCGGCAGAGTTTCCTCAAGCTCCAAATTGACGCTTATTATCGCGTCTATTCTTACTTGCTGTGAATTGACTGTGATAACCCTGTTTGCGTATCCCGCATAGGAATAAGTGCCTTTTCCGAATCCTTCATACCGCAGGGCGTTACTTTGTTTGTGTTCCCATGTGTCAAATCTTTCAACTTCCACGGTTTTTCTGTCGGATTTAAATTCCATAATGCAGACTACAGGACCGTCCGGCATATTGATTGTTGCCTGCCATTTCCCCAGCAGATAATTAGGCAGAGGGACTCTTTCTACCGCCTTAGCGCAGAAAGTGGTAATGGAAATGCCGTTTATCGAACTTCCCTGCTCTGAAAATTCATTTAATGATTGTTTGGTATTTCCGTTAACCGTTACCGCCGACAGAACAAAATTAGAACCGTTCTTGGAAATGGTACCGCGGATAAAATACTCAGCCCCGTCAGAAGAGGTCAAAACATTAAGCGTTCCCCATGACGTTAATTCCGCTATTACTTTACTTGTTAAATTAGCGGCATCAGCGGGGGTAGCGCCGCCGCCGGCTGTAAACGTAGGAACTCCCAAAATCGGAACCCTTTGGGCGTAAACCGACAAGGACGCCAAAACAAACAGAAAAAATATTAAAATTCCTCTTTTATGAAAATACATATAAATATTATAGCACGATTCTTAAAATTATCCAACCCCCATATATATGGGCTAGAATAGGCTTCTGCACTCAAAATAAAAGCGTTTTTCTACCGAATGTCCCATGGAAAAACTCTTTCTGGGCAGGGGGCCAAGTCGGGCTACTGTATCAAAAAGCCCCGATTTTTGAACGGGAGGCAATAAAATACCCGCCGCCTTACGGTTTGCGCCCTCGTCCGATAAACGGAAAACTTCTTCTTCGTCATGGATATAATCTATTAACTGCGGATTGTCTTTGGCGTAGCCGTCCAAAAGCGGCTGAAGGCAGGCGGTCGCTATTCCCGGCGCGGAAGTTTCGGCAAGCGCATAACGTCCCCGCGAAATAACGCCGAAATGATTCGCTGCCGACGCCGGCTCTTTCGAGCACAAATTTGCCAGCTCCTTCGCGCTGTTTACGGAACGGCATGAATAATCCGGTAAAGCAGAAAGGATTTTCAGCATTTCGTCAAAATCCACGTCAAAAACAAGGCGGTGTATCGGTTCAAATTGAATCGCGGGGTCATAGATGTTTTCTATTTCAACAAGCGCGTAACGGCACGGATGAACGGGGATTTCTCCTCCGACGGAATGTTCTCCCTTGTACTCCTCCCAAATGCCTTTTGCCGCCGCAAGAGAATGGTTACCGTCGCCTACCGCAAAGAGGAACGGCTTCCCTTCCCCGCCGTATCGCTGTGAAGAGCGCTTGAAAAGCTCTTCAAATTTTTCCGCTGCAAATGATATTGTCCCGGATCCTCCGCTGTCTAAAAACCAGCCTGTCACATTCCCTGAATCCATCATTAACGGCGTACTGTAACAGGGCGCTGTATTTTTTACTTTTTCGCCGATGGCGGAAAGAATGCTGTCTTTGTCGTCGTCGATTAGCAGAAGAACGTGAGGAAGCTCAAGGGGCGCGGCTCTGCGAATATCCATACGAGGCGGCAGGCGCTCAGGCACTGTTCCTTCCGTACAGCGGATTAAAGGACGCGCCTGAGGATGCCAATCGTACTGTTCCAAATCTATCGCCGCTATTAAGCCGCGCCTTTTTTTAAAATACGGAGTATCTCTTTCTATATAAACGAATCCCTGTCTGGCTTTAGTAAAAACATTTTCTTGCATATAACGCCTCATAGCGGAGTGTATATCGGCTATTCGTTTTTCAGCGCCGGCATCGGAAAGAAATACTTCCGGAAAAATCAAGTTAAGGGTGGAAGGCGAGCCTAATGTTATCGCTTTTGCCTTTTCCCAGTAATCGCGATCCTGCGTAAATTGATCGCACGCAATCACAGGCCATTTTTCCAGTTCCGGCGCGGAAGACTGCGCTGATTTCGGAAGAAGTATAAAAGGGACTTCAAGCCCCAGTTGTTTAAGTTTCTGTTGATAATCCATGGCAGTATTTTATCATTTTTTTTTAACATTGTCAGGTGCAATTGAAAAATATTATATATCGTTATAATATATAGTTATGCAGTACCAGCGTCCGTCCTTTGCGCAGGAACAACACCTCAAAATGAACCCGCAGCTTCTTCAATCAATTAAATTGATGGAATTGCCGGCTGTGGAATTACGCGAAAGAATTACGCAGGAATTGGAACGCAACCCGGCTTTGGAAATAGTCGAGGATAAAAGCACAGTCGCCCTGAACGAAGAAGATGAAGCGCAAAAACAAAAGGAAATGATATATGAATATTTTGAAAGCACATCAGACCCGGGACGGCGCGGCGCTCAGGCTTCTGAAGAACATGCTCGGTTTATAGAAGGCGTTCTTACACGCCCCGAAACTTTGCAGGAACACTTATTACGCCAGTTACAGCTTGAACCTGTCGATGAGGATTTGCGGAAAATAGCCGAGACGCTTATTCAAAATTTAAACGACGACGGCTTTCACAAAGAAAAACCTGAAAGTTTATTTTCCCAACCTCAGCAAAGACTTAACGAAGCTATGGAACTGGTAAGAGGGCTTGAGCCTGCGGGCTGCTGTACAAGCAACTACCGCGAATCGCTCCTTACGCAAATTGAGTTGCTAGGCGACGCTCCCTGCGAAATATCAGTAATAGAAAAAGTGCTGGACAACCTTGATCTTGTAGACCGTGAAAAATACGATGTCCTCGCAAAAAAAATCGGTTTTGAAGAAGACGAGGAAGAGCTCATCGTAATATGCGGATACATAAAAAAACTTTATCCGTTCCCAGGCCGCAATTTTGCATCCGAAGAAGTGCGCTATGTTGTGCCGGACATCAAAGTAATCAGAAACAACGACGGTTTTACAATCAACCTGAATGATGAGGCATTCCCTGTCTTGGGCATTAATCATAATTTTGAAAAATTCAGCGGAAGCAAAGACAAGGCGGCAAGAGAATTCGCGCGGGAAAATATCAAAGAAGCAAAGCTGTTTATAAGCCACTTGAGTCAGAGAAACCAAACACTGATAAGAGTCGCAAACGCAATCCTTGAGTTTCAGAGGGCTTTTTTTATAAACGGTCCGAAATCCCTAGCCCCCCTTACCCTTTCAGACATAGCGAAAGAGCTTAACGTTCATGAGACAACCGTTTCCCGCACCGCTAACGGCAAATATATGCAGACAGAATGGGGAATTTATGAAATTCGATATTTTTTTACTAATTCAATAAGCGGCTCCGGCGCGAACAGATCGCAGTTTTCCAAGGAAAGCGTAAAAGAGATAATAAAAGAGATAATTTCCAAGGAAAACCGCCTCCTTTCGGATCAGGAAATTTCCGCTCTTTTAAGTCAAAAGGGAATTGCACTGGCACGCAGAACTGTGGCAAAATATAGAAAGGAACTTGATATGGGTTCTTCCTACGACCGAAGATTGTAAATCGAAGGTTGCAGCGATCAAAACTGGGAGGTTCAAAATGAACTTAGACATTAAAGCGGTGCATTTTACAATGCACGACGACGCAAAAGAATACCTTAATAAAAAAATCGAAAGACTTAGAAACGCCGAGGGGATGATTGTAGATTTAATAATTACCATAAAAAAAGAAAAAGATTTTGACGCTGAAGCCATGGTAAATTTCCGCTGGGGAGTTTCCGTCCATGTTGCCGAGTCGGATTTTGATCTTCTCAAAGCCATAGACAAAATGATCGATAAACTTGACACAAAGATAACCAAAGAAAAAGAAAAAGTGAAGGAAAAAAGATAGGTTCTTTCATGGAAAAAAATTCTTCGGTCTTTGAGGCGCGTTTTGAAAAAATTTATAACTGGATGGCTCAGGAAGGAATATCCCTGCTGCTGCTGGAAGACACAGAATCAAGACGCGACCAAAACATCCGCTGGCTCACAGGACAACCCGGAGACGCTCTCCTTTTCCTTTCAGCGGATAAAAAAGCGATTCTTACCGCGTGGGACATCAACCTAGCCAAACTCTACGCCGCCCAAGCGCCTGTAATAATCGCGTCTTACAATGACTATGATCGCAAACCTGTTAAAGCCATCGGTCTTATAGCGAAAAAATTGGGCGTTCCCGCAGGTGCGAAAATTGAAATCCCTCATGTAACGCCCTACCCTATTTTTCTTGAATATGTGGAGGAACTCTCCGATTACGACATTCTTTGCAGAGAAAACGGAGCCGCCGAGGAAATAAACAGACTTCGCGCCGTCAAAGATGAGGAAGAAATCGCTATTATCCGTAAAGGCGCAGGCATTACAAACGATTTAATTGATCAACTGGAAAAAAATGTAATATCGGGAAAAATAAAAACAGAAGCCGACGCTGCGCTGTTTATCGAAGTGGAAGCGAGAAAGCGTGATTGCGAAGGCACAAGTTTCGGCACTCTTGCCGCGGGACCGGACAGAAGCTTCGCCATTCACGCCTTCCCAAGCTGGACAACCGCGCCTTTCGGCGGGCAGGGACTTTCCATTTTAGATTTCGGCGTAAAATTCGGCGGCTACTGCACCGATGTAACTCTCACTTTCGCAAGGGACTTAAACGAAAAGCAGGAAAAACTTGTCACCCTTGTTGAAAAAGCGTCTAAACAGGCTATTGCTATGGCGCGTAACGATTGCCCGGCAAAGGATATTGCGGCGGCGGTAGACACGCTTTTTTCCAAATCGAGAAAAAAAATGCCGCACGGTCTCGGTCACGGCATAGGGCTTCAGGAGCATGAATTTCCTTTAATAAGAAACTCAAGCGACAATGAATGGATACTCCAACCGGGAATGATTTTTACGATAGAGCCCGGGCTTTACGATCCGCTGCTCGGCGGCTGCCGCTTGGAGAATGACGTGCTTATTACCGAGAGCGGGAACGAGGTGCTTACTTCGTCGCATATTGTTAGGTTGTAAAGAAATTTTATCACAAGAAATTTGTAATAATTATAAAAATTAAGGCAAAAAACGGTCTATATTGCGGTTATCTACCACTAGGATAAATTTTTAAAATACGCTATTCTATAGCAATGAAAATATGGGTTAAATTTTTAATCGGGTCTATTTTGGGCATGATAATCGGTTTCCTCTTACCGGGGAACGAAGCGGTTGTAAAAGCCCTCGAATGGCTGGAAAAATTCGCTATCGGCGTGGGTCGTTACACCGTTATACCCGTTTTGGTGTTTTCTTTGACAGTTGCGGTCTATGAACTCCGAATGGACGATCAATTTTGGCCTATTATTTTCAAAAATATCACATTTATACTGCTAACGTCCGCTATTGTTATCTTTATCGGCATTACAGTAACCATGATTTTCACCCCGGGAAGAATCCCGATAGGCACTATCGAGCAAGAAGAAGTGTTAAGCCTGAATATTGGGGACAATTTACTGGATGTTTTTCCGTCAAATATGCTCAGCGTCATCTCGACGGGCGGAGTTTACCTGTTTCCGGCGTGTATTTTCGCGTTTTTCTTAGGTCTTGGGCTTGATTACGACCGTAACTATTCAAAACCCGTCATTTCCATCGTGGATTCGCTTTCAAGGATTTTCTACCATATCGCTTCCTTTTTCTCCGAAATTTTAGGGTTCGTTTTAATCGTACTTGCCGCGTTTTGGGCGGTGCGTTTTCACGGCTTGCTGGAGGCAAAGGTCTACAAGGATATAATCGCCCTTTTGGGGATTTTCAGCGTTGTTTTGTGCTTTGGCATTATGCCGTTCTTCATGTACCTGCTAAAACCAAAAACAAACCCCTGGCATGTCCTATACGGCTTTTTAGGACCGGCAATAGCGGCATTCTTCTCAGGGGACGTTAATTTCGCAATTCCGGTGCTTGTACGCCATTCAAAGGAAAATTTCGGCATAAGAAGGCGGTCAAGCTCAATATCAATATCATTATTCGCTACTTTCTGCAGATGCGGAAGCGCCATGGTGGCGGCGGCGGCTTTTATCGTCATTATTAAGTCTTATTCGTATTTAAGAATAGGTATGCTCGATTTGTTAACAATCGGCATATACGCCTTCTTTATTTCTTTCATCCTTGCTCGTCATCCCGGCGACGGAGCATTCATCGCTTTGGCAGCCCTCTGCCTTACCTACGGCGGCGGAGCTTACAGCGCAGGCTACCTCATTCTAAAACCGATGGCTTTCTACTTGGCGGCTGTAGGCGCTTTTATCGACGTAATGCTGAACTCTTTCTGCACCTATGTATTGGCTAGAACAAACGGCTTTATAGAAGAAAAAAATCTGGTGCATTTTATATAAGTAATGGATGAAAAAGATTTATTATCCGGCGGTATCGATGTACTTTGCGAAAGCGATGAGGAAATAAAAAGCCTCATCGCCCCCAACCGCGGAAAAATTACCTCTCAGCTTGAAAATTACATAAAAGAAATTGAAATTTTTAACTCCGCATACGGACTTGTCGGGGTAAACGATAAAAATGAGCTGATAATAAAACATATACTCGATTCACTTGCGCCCCTTGGAATAATCAACAGATTGCTTAAAGAAACCAACGCAAAAAATACTCCGCAAATAGCGGACGCAGGTTCCGGCGCGGGACTGCCCGGCATTCCGCTTGCGATTGCCATGCCTCATTGCGATTTTACCCTGATTGAGCGCATGGGGCGCAGGGCGGGATTTTTACTGAACACAAAGGCGGTATTGTCTCTTTCCAATGTTGATATAGAGGAAAGCGAATTGGAAAGATCGGGGAAAGGGCGTTTTAACCTTGTCACTTTTCGCGCCTTTAAACCGCTGGAGCCGAAATTGCTTAAAACACTTTTCAGCATCTGCGCGCCCGGGGGAATAATCGCCGCTTACAAGGGCAGACGCGAAAAAACAGAGGCGGAAACGGCTTCATTAGGGGAAAACTGCAAAAAATGTGAAATAATCCCATGTAAAACGCCTTTTCTTGAAGAAGAACGGCATATTTTAGTTATCAGATTACCCGATTAATATATCCAAAACCCTTAAAAATGTGTTATATTAATTTACAGTAAATACCGATAATATAAATTGAGGGGAGAAATGTCATATAAAACCGCGTCATCATCATATAAAGAAGCTAGAGTAAAAACTGCCGGTCAGGGTCAGCTTATAGTAATGCTGTACGATGAAGCTGTAAAACAGCTTACCACTGCGACAGAGCTTCTTCATTTGAACGAAAAAGGAAAAAAAGACCCGGGCAGAATCGAGCAAATATCCAAAGCTGTGTTAAAAACTCAGGAAATTATTACCGAATTAATGGTTTCGCTGGATTTTGACAATGGCGGTGAAATCGCCAAAAACCTGTTTTCCATTTATACATGGTTTAACAAAGAGCTTGTGGAATCGAATATCGGTCAGGATGTGCACAGAATATCAGCTGTAAGAGATATGATTGCGGATCTCAGAAACTCATGGAACACAATTGTAAGTCAGAAGGCAGCCGAACCTCCAAAACGCGAGACGGCAGTAGGGCTTAATATTGCCGGATAATGGATGGAGGAAATATGCCGACTATCGCTGAAGAAGTAACAACAACAGAAATTGATTCCGCAGAGCTTGCCCAAAGGGTGGCAGTATTAAAACGATTTAAGACCCTGTTATCGCAGCAGAGAGAAAGATTTAAATCGTATCTTGATTTACTTGATAAACAGCAAAATGTTATTGAATCAGGCAGCGCCGAAGACCTTTTAACGTATGTTGAAATCGAAGAAAAAATAGTCGCAGATATTTTCTCTATCCAGAAAGTAATTGATCCGCTTGAAGAAATGTACAACTCGCTTACCGCCAATCACACAGCCAACATCAAATTGGAAAACGGCGTACAGGAAGAAGTACCTAGCCTTAAAGCGTCTCTTGAAAACTTAAAAAACGAAGCTGTTATAAGATCAACAAAGAACAAAGAACTGCTCTCAAAGCGCATGATAGAACTTCGTCAAGAAATCAAAACCCTGCGCAACAACCCCTACGCCGCAAGCGGCAGAAGCGCCTACAGCAACTCAAACAAAGCCTCATTAGTTGATCTGCACGGTTAATCAAAGACTCCAACCAAGCCGATTTTTTGGACGATACTGGGATTGAACCAGTGACTTCTACCGTGTGAAGGTAGCACTCTCCCGCTGAGTTAATCGTCCATAAAATCAACTTGATTACTCTGATCTATTCCGCTTTCTGGTCTTCACCTGACGCATCAAAGGGCGAGAAATTTATGTTCTTTACAAATTCGCAGGCTTCTTTCGCGCCGTATTCCCTGTTCATGTCGGAATCTTCCCATTCAACGGAGAGCGGTCCCTTGTAGTTAATAGCGTTCAGCTCCCGGATAATGTTTTCAAAATCAACGTCTCCGTGTCCGGGAGAACGGAAATTCCAGCCGCGTTTTATATCGCCGAAATTAAGGTTAGAGCCAAGCAAGCTTGATTTACCGTCAAGAGTTACGGCGGCATCCTTAATGTGGACATGTATAATTTGTTTATGAAAATCCCTGATAAAAACCTGCGGATTAACGCCCTGCCAGATAAGGTGTGACGGATCAAAAGTAAAATTAAGCGTTCTGCGATTTTTAAATTCTTTTAACAGGCGTTCCGACGAATAATAATCAAACGCAATTTGCGCCGGATGAACTTCCAAAGCGAACCTTATTCCGTTCTTATCAAACTCGTCGAAAATGGGCGTCCATTGTTTTATTACCGCAGCGTAGGCGTCTTCAATCATTTCCTCCGTAGTTTGGGGGAACGAGTACCAGTAAGCCCAAATGGGACTGCCCATAAAACCGGTAACAACTTTTACGCCGAAATTCTTTGCGGCAACGGCGGCGTACTTCATTTCCTGAACCGCCCACTTGCGGATATCTTCGTTTTTTCCGGCAAGGTTCGAGGGGACAAAGGCGTTCAAACGAGGATCGTGGTTGTCGCTGACGCACTGCCCTATTATATGGGTTCCAAGAGCCAAAACTTTAAGACCGTTATTTTTAAGCACAGTCTTCTTTTCTTCCACATATTTAAGATCGGTCGCAGCTCTTTTTAAATCCAGATGGTCGCCCCAGCAGGCAATTTCCACCCCTTCATAACCAAACGATTTTGCCTTTTCACAGAATTTATCAAAGGGTATATCAACCCATTGTCTCGAAAATAATGTTATCGGTCTTGACATATATACCTCCTAGCAGATTTAATGTATTTGACTAAAGCTATTTGGCTATAATAGAATAATAATAAATAAAATTCAAGAGAAATAAGGATGAATAAGAAAAACTGCCCCCTTTTATTATGCTTTTTTTTAGTCATTTTAGCCCTTTTACTGTCCGGCTGTTATACGTTAAAACAAGGTATAACCCTATTGGGGTATCTGAACCGGGCAATTCCGCTGGAAAAGATTGATAATGAGGATTTTATACGGCTGGTTAAGGAAATTCGCGCCTTTGCCATGGACGAATTGGGGTTAAAAGAAAGCCGTAACTACACGCACTTTGTACAACTTGACAGAGATTACCTTGCCGCCGTTGTTTCCGCCTCGGCAAAAGACTCATTCCGCCGCCATGAGTGGAATTATCCCGTTGTGGGGCGCCTGCCCTACAAGGGTTTTTTCAACATTGAGGACGCCCGCAAAGAACGGGCAAAACTGGAAAAAAAAGACCTTGATGTCTGGATTCGCGGAGTAGACGCTTTCAGCACCCTGGGCTGGTTTAAAGACCCCATTTATTCCTACATGCTGGATTATTCAACCGCTAGAATGTCTGATTTAATTATCCATGAGCTTGTCCACGCTACGGTATTCATAAAAGGGCAGGCTAATTTCAACGAAGAACTGGCGGAGTTTATCGGCAGCGAGGGGGCAAGGCTATTTACGGCAAAGCGTTACGGAGAAAATTCCGACGAGTACCGGCAGATATTTACATCAGACAAAGACAGCCAAAATTATGTAGCGTTTATCCAAGAGTTGGTCGCGGAACTTGACGTTCTTTACACAAGCGAAATAAGCAGGGAAGAAAAATTAGCGGGAAAAGAGCGGATAATTAAAGCCGCGAAAGAGCGGTTTAACGCCGAGTACGGCAAACGTTTTTCAAGCGATAATTACAGAGGGTTTGCGGACTTACCCGTCAACAACGCATACCTTGAACTTTTCAGGCTATACCACACAGAGGATAATTTTTACGCAGAGCTATATGAACGCTCGGGGAAAAACCTTCCCGCTTTTATCAATGCCGCAAAAAAAATCAATAAAAAAGGCAACCCCCGCCTTCAGCTTGAAAAAGCTCTTACCAAATGACGCCCTTCTGCGAAAACTATTTGCTGTCTTTGTAATACAACTCATGATAAATCTTCGCAACAGCCGGAACTCTTTTGCCGTAATCCCTCGTTTCAAGAATTGGAACTGTTTCCACAAACAAATCAATGGGCAATTTGCTGTTTGCATTGCGTAATCTGCGTATCCTGTTTTGTCCGCCGTTGTAAGCCATTAACGCCAAGACCGGATCATCAAAATAATCATGTAAATATCTATAATAATAAGTGCCTATGTGAACATTATGCGCGGGGTTTGTAGAATCAACAGCTTCGTTTTCCCCGAAATAATCAGGACCGCCTTCACGCTTTATCTTTTCCGCCATATCCTTCGCCGTAAACGGCATCAACTGCATTAACCCAACCGCCCCCGCGCGTGAAATAACCGCCGCCCTAAACGCGCTCTCAGATCGAATAAGCCCGTAAAGGAGCGAAGGCGGAAGAGAGTATTCTTTAGCGTACTTCTCCACTAGATCAAGATACGGGCGGGGAAACAATAATTCCCAATCTAATTTGTTCTTGCTGTAACCATCCTTGTAAATATACGAGGAAACAACTTCCATACATTTCGCGTAATACCCTTCGTCATGAAGCGCTTTAGCTACAATACGCAATTCATCGACAGTCAGTTTTCTATCCAGTTCTTTAAGGTGGGGAAGCAGAAAATCAACGGCATTGTTTTCAAAGAAACCCATAATAAATTGCAAAAGAGGGGAATATTCTTTTTTCTTCAGCTTGGATTCTGTTTTTTCATTTAAAACAAGAAAAGGCTCGTTCAATGCGTCGGCGCATTGGGAGCGGTAAAGAAAAGACGGAATAGATGGAACAACACCAACATTATAAGCGGCGCGGTAATAAGCATACGCGCTCACCGTTTCTTCATTAAGCGTTTTCGCGGCAAGACGCAAATCCGCCGCCGTTAAATAATTATTTTCTATCGCGCGGGCTATCACCCTTGCGTAAGCTATTTTAGAAGTATACGCGCTTGAGTTTTTTATTAGATCATAAGTTTTTATTACTTTGTTCCAATCCTGCTCCGATACAAGTTTATGCAAAAATCTTTCTAAAACATCATTGTAATAACTTGCGTGATGCCAGTCGGGAAAATACTGTGTTAGCTTTTCCATAAAATTGTTAGTCGAACCGGTTATCGTTAAATCAAGAATATACCAAATACAAGCGTCAAGCTGGTCGGCATCCGGCGCGAGAGTTAACGCTTGTTCAAAAAGAGCGATAGCTTTTGCGTTCTGCCCGCCCATTCTGCGCGCTACCCGTCCCGCATAAAAATTAAGACTGTACTGTACATTGAAAGGCAGCTCCTTGTCTTTCAGCCACTGCGTATAAAGAGTAAGCCCTTCTCCGCCCGATTGAGTATACTGAAAAGCTTTGCCCAAATCATTTATCAGCTCTGGATGATTAATAAAAAGATAAGGAATTTTATCCGGCCAATTATTTTCCATTTTGAAAACATGAAAATAATCCAACGCTTCGTTGTAACGCTGGGAATAAACAGAATGATGCCCCATAATGGATGCCAGCTCCCACTCTGTAAAATAAATATTTTTCTTCCTGCATTCGTTTAAGACAAACCATTTAGCTTCGGCAAAAGACTCCGAATTATTTTCATGACTGAATAAAAAAGAGAGCGCTTTATCTTTGTCCGGCGCACTTGCGATTCTAAAAGCATCAGCCCAAAAATCTCTTACTTCGCTTTGTACGCGTTCCGTCGTTCTTTTTGAAAGAGATTTACCATGCGACATTAAAATCGCAAGCTCTTCGGCCGCCGCCCGCCTGATATATTCATTACGGCTTGAAAGCGCTTTTTCAAAATATTTAACTTTTTCGCGGCCGGAATTATCCAGCAGACCAAGATAATAATAACTTTGTCTGCCATGCGACGCACAGGAAAACACCAGAAAAGAAAAGAAAATAAATATTTGTACTCTTAATAACCGAAACAAGATTAATTCCTAGGCGGAATTTTTATAGTCCGTCCTGAAATAATCAGATTCGGATTTCTAATGTTATTATGCTTCGCAATTCTCGGGTAAAGCCAAGGATTACGATAGAATGCATCAGCAATATCCCATAACGTATCGCCCCAACGAATCTTATAATTTACACCTTCTCTCGGAATAGTAGTCGGAACATTATACGATGCGACAGGAGCCGGACTGCGTTTTCTGCCGGTCTGCTGCGTTTTTTGCTCGGGCGCGGTAGCGGGCGCTTGAATAACAGGAGCCGGTTCTACTTTCTGCTGAACAGGCTCTGTCTGTTTGACAGGCTCAGGCTCTTTAACGGGTTCCGGTTTCTTTGCCGATTCTTTTTTAACAGGCTGTTTTTTTGCCGTCATTGTTTTAAATTTATCGACAAGCTCGTCTTTGGTCGGAACAATCTTATCTTCGTAGAATGTTGCTACAGTATCTTTACCGTTAAAGTAGAAAAGCCATCCGGCAAGAAGTCCTAATAAGATTAATATAATAAGAACCGGTAAAATCCATTTTGAAGAACCCGCACGGCGCGTCTTTTCAGTATGTTGATACAGACTTGAGGGCGGCTCTTCATTTGACTCCAGCGCAAAATCGGGAATATTGATACCGCGGGTGGACTCATCAAGAGATTTTAAAGAAACAGTTAATATACAATGCTCTCCGCCGGCTCCGGTATCAAGATCGACCGCCTCGGCGACGATTTCCCCGTTGGAGTCTGAGGAAATTACCATCTCGATAGACGGCTCTCCCTTGGGTTTTGGCTTGATATTTTCAACAACTAAACTGCCTATATATTGAGCATCCGGCATGGCATTCGCCGGACTTCTGTAAAGATCGATTTGAACGCTTGGCTGATCATCATGAACCGTGGTAAGTATTATCCTCTTTTTTATTGAGGAATTTTCCTGCATTATGGGGTAAAATTCACCATTGGCAATTTTAATGCCTATGTTTGATGCCATGCGATCTGCTCCTTTCAAGCGCACTTAAAAAGTTCTTTTTAAAGTATATACCTTAATTTTGTCTTATGTCAAGTGGAAAACATTCCTATTTGAGGTATCTTAGGCGGGTTTTTAGTCCAAAACCTCATTTTTTATGATTTTTTTATTCATTTTATGTATAAATTTGCCTTATTTACCTCTAAATCGGTATGAAAAATATCAAAAATGACCGATAATATAAGGTATCATGCCGATTGTATTAGGATTTGTTGCACTTATTTTTGTAGGGGCAATAGTATTATTTATTGTAAATATGTCTCGCGGCGCGTCTTTCGGATCGGGGAAGCTGGCAAGAGACCGCGATGCCGCTATAAAAGAAGCAAATAAAAGACTAGCCCAAAACCCAAATGATCCTGAAGCGCTGTACATATTAGCCGGCGCTTATTTTGACGACAAGAACTGGGATAAGGCGATGAAAATTTACGAAAACCTTGTAAACCAGATCACCGCGAATAAAGAGATAAAAGGACTTGATAATTTTGAGATTTTCCTCCGCTACGGTCTTTCATCCAAACAACTCAATATGCTGGATCAGGCGTACAAAGGCTTTGCTACGGCAAGAACTTACAGACAGGATAATTTCGAGGTAAATTACGAGCTTGGCGCTCTGGAATTTGAAAGAAAAAATTACGAAAAAGCAATCCAGCTTTTACAGCAAGCGCGTATTCAAGACCCGGATAATCCCGCCGTTTTACGCACTCTCGGTCACTCCCTTTTCAGGTTAAAAAAACCCAAAGAAGCGATGACCTTTATCCGCAAGGCGATAGACCTTGCCCCGGACGACAAGGAATCGCTTTATACTTTGGCTGAATGTTATCATGAGGCGAACCAGATAGAACAAGCTTTGCGTATTTATAACCACCTGCGCGCCGACCCTGTAATGGGACCGACTTGCTGTCTCAGCGCGGGAACTATCCATCTTGATACAAGACAGTATGAAGCTGCAATTCAGGATTTTGAAATCGGTTTAAAGCACTTGAATATTAAAGTTGATATTATGGCGGAACTTCGCTATAAACTTGCCACAACGCTGATTAAGATGAATGAAATAGGCAAAGCGATTCCATATCTGAAACAGCTTCAACATGACAATCCTTCATATAAAGACGTTACCAATCTGTTAGGCAAATATATCGAGTTAAACGCCAACCGCAACCTTCAAACTTTCCTTATGGGATCATCGCCTGACTTTGTCGCCCTTTGCAGAAAAATTGTTATGACTTATTACGGCAAATCAAAGGTAAAAATTGTAAATATATCCGTTAACAAAGCGGAATGGGCTGATATTCTTGCCGAAGTTGACACAATAAAATGGCAGGATCTTATTATGTTCCGTTTTATCAGAACTCAAGGCTCCATAGGCGAGCTGATTGTCAGAGATTTTCACTCGCACTTAAAAGAAGTAAAAGCGGGCAAAGGAATTTGCATCACTGTCGGTCAATATTCCGAAGAAGCCAAAAGATATACTGAAGCCCGCCTTATAGACTTAATAGAAAAAGAAAAACTTCAGTCAATCCTTAACTCTCTTGACGCAAAAACCGCCGCGTTAAAAAAGTAAGAAACATCACTCAAGCAGTTTAATCGTCAATATCAACGGAAAATGATCGCTTAGCCCCGCTCCTGTTTTTGTGCTGTAAGGAATAGGAATCCCGCTCGAATTTGCAAACGGTTCAAAATTCCCGATAAACACTTTTTCATACTCCCAGTCTGAACCGTCAAAGAAATGCCCCGAAATTAAAAAGTGATCGATTGTTTCCCAATTGTGTTTGTAATAATAAGTGCCGTTCTGTAAATCGCTCATCCATGGGGAAAATAAAACAATTGACTCTTGCGGAAAATTAACGGGCAGGGGCGGCTTTTTACCGGTAAGTATCAAAAATTCCTTTTGTCCCCCGTTGTTTTCATTTGATAATTTAACGCAATACGGATCATCGGGAATAAGAGCGGAAATCGCCTTTGATCCCTGCCTGTAAAATTCATCATAGTTTTCGTTTAAATCACCGGCAATAATAAAACCGATATCAGGTTCTTCATCGCTTATTTCCCGAATCCGCCGAAGAATTACTCTTACGGAAGATCTGCGGACTTTTTCGGTAGCTTCATCGCCGCCGAGTTTGGATTTAAAGTGGCAGACAAATAAAATGATGTCTCCTTTTTCCGTTTGAACTCTCGCCTCAAGGACAGGACGGGGCGTAGTCTCTCCGTCAACGGTAATTGAATGATTTTTTGCCTCCGTCAGCGGCAAACGGCTTAATATACCGACACCCATCGCCGCTTTCGGATTATTGGCAAAATGACAGCTTATGTAGTTTTTGGGCAAAGCCGCCGCAAGGTCTTCAAGAATCACATTGGACTCTATTTCCTCCAGCATCAGGATATCCGGTTGGGGCGTTAACCCTCTAATGGCGGCGGAAACGGCGTTTATTCTGCCCATGTACTTTTCCCGCGTCCAACCCGCCGATTGCTTAAATTCGGCGTATTCAATGCCGTCGTCCACACCGTCGCATAAGTTACAGACATTCCACGTCATAAGGGTAAGAACTCCCTTTTCTTCGCCCGAAGCCGTACCAGCAGACTCGGACCCCGAACAGCCGGACAGGGCAAAAACAACAACCAACAAAAAGTAAAGATTTTTCATAGCAACCTCCTGAAAATTATTTACATATATATGGCGCGAGGTATGCGTTTTGCTTTACCGAAAATGAAAAAAAATGTCTTTTTTGCAGAAAAATCGAGAAAAATCCCTAAAAACTCTATTGACACTATATGTTTTTTTCTATAATCTTAAATTCCCGTTACAAAATAAGAATTTTTAGTGAAAAGGTGTTTAAAAGGTTATTGATATGAAGACAGTATTTGAAAAACCCGCGTCGGTTGAACGTAAGTGGTACATTATCGACGCTGATGGTAAGGTTCTGGGCAGGGTGGCAGCCAAAGTTGCGTCCATTGTCCGCGGAAAAAACAAGACGTGTTTTGTACCCCATCAAGAAGTTGGGGATTTTGTTGTAGTTATTAACGCCGATAAAATCGTTGTAACCGGAAGAAAAGCCGAGCAAAAGATTTACTACCACCACACAGGGTATCCGGGCGGATTAAAAGCTCATACCTACGAGAAAGTAAAAGAAAGGCATCCTACAATGCCGCTTGAGCAGGCTATTAAAGGAATGCTCCCCAAGGGGCCGTTAGGCAGGAAAATGGCGAAAAACGCAAAGATTTACGCCGGTCTTGAGCATCCGCACACCAGCCAAAAACCCGTGCCGATTGAGGCGTAAGAAGGAAGCAATATGATTAAGAATCTTGGAATAGGAACCGGAAGAAGAAAAACATCCGTAGCCCGCGTTTACCTTAGGGACGGAAGCGGAAAGATAACTGTTAACGGCAAAGATGTAGCCGAATATTTCCCGATGGGCGAGCATGTGCTTATGGTTCGCCAGCCCCTTATGGTAACCGCCAACGAAAACAAATTCGACATTTTAATCAATGTATACGGCGGCGGCAGCAACGGACAGGCAGGAGCGTGCCGGCACGGACTTGCAAGAGCCCTTTGTCAGGTGGATCATACCAACTACGCAAGCCTTCGCAGCAACGGTTACCTTACCCGTGACCCGCGCATGGTTGAACGTAAAAAATACGGACAGCCCGGAGCTCGCAGACGCTTCCAGTTCTCTAAGCGTTAATTTTGGAAGAAACCGAAGAACTCTCTCCCTATCTCCGCGCGGAAAAGACCGCCCTTCGTTTAATCGCAAGGGCGGAACAATGTACAGGCGGTCTTACACGCAAACTGGAAAAACGAGGCTTCGATTCCGCCTGCATAGGCAAAGTTATCTCCAAACTTACAGAATTAAAACTCCTGGATGACAACCGCTTTGCCCGCCTATGGCTTGAATCCCGTCTTCGCCTGCCGCGCAGTCCCCGCCGCCTGCTTTCTTCCCTGTGCGCAAAAGGTATAGACCATGATGACGCTCAAACGGCGTTAAAAAACGTATTAGACGATGAAACAGAGCTTGCCCTGCTTGCGCGGTTTGCGAAAAAATACTCAAGGAAAGTAAAAGGCGACCCCCGCGCGTTGAAATATTTGTTAAAAAACGAAGGTTTCTCGAGCTCGGCTATTAAGCGGTTTTTAGGCCAAGATTAGCCGTACGGCGTACCTCGTTAGGAAGAAGATAAATATCAACACCAAGATCGGCACAAAGATAAATGTAAACAGGCAGATGATATTGTAATCTAACGCCGCTTCAAGCATCACGCCGCTTAAAGTATTGGCTCTGGTTACAAAATTATTGTTTGCGCCCTTTTTCGCGCTTAATATCTCGTTACCCAAAGCTTTTGCTTTCTTTCCGTTTGACTCTAATGTCGCAGTAAGGCTATTGATTTTCTTAGCCAGAATCTTATTGCACATAAAAGAAGAGGTAGCCACGGAAACAGGTATAGCAAACGTAATTACTACGCTGATTACAGCGGACGCGATAACTATTCTGTGTAATTTTGTCTTATCTTTGCGTCTCCACAAGATAATTATGGTTATCAAAGCGCAAAGCGGAATTATTAAGATGAAAATCAAGAAAGCCGAGAACGACACCAGTACCCTTTGAAAAGACAAAGCTGAATACACGCCCAAAAGCGTCTTGGAAACCTGTTTTAAGGCAAAATCAACCGGCTCAAGAGAGGCGGATTGTAAAAGATTGATAACGCCGTTCATTATCATTATGCTGTCCAGCACATTATGAACCTGCAGCGCCCTTTGCTTTAATGACTTTTGAACACCCTTATTTCCGTCAACTTCGGGGATTAACAGCGATGCCGCACTGCTCCTTGTACCGCTAAAAAGAGCGGCTTCCGCTTTATTCTTGGAATTGGTCTTTTTTGCGCCATTTACAGATTGGCATGATATCAGCCCAAACAAAAGCGAGGCGCAAGCGATCACCGCAAATACAATGGTAAAAATTAATTTATTTGACTTCATAAAGCTAATTATAGTACAAAAAAATTTATTTTGCCATGTCAATAATGCCGATTAATTATTATGATTATCGGGCTTACCGGAACCTATTGCGCCGGCAAAAACCACATTGCTTCCATGCTTGAAACCCGGGGCTTTCCCGTCTTGGACGTTGATAAACTGGGCTATCAGGTGTTGGAAACCGAAAAAGAGGCTATTTTTGCCAAATTCGGGCAAGACCTTAAAAAACCTGACGGTTCCCCGGACAGACGGCTTTTAGGCAAACGAGTCTTCGGAGAACCTGAAAAACTAGCCGCCCTTGAAGACATCGTACACCCTGCCGTAAACAAGCTTACCGACGAATGGATAGCCGCCCACACCCCGCACTGCGTAATAAACGCCGCCCTGCTCCACCGCTCTTCGGCTTTTCACAAACTTGACCGCCTAATTCTTGTAACAGCCCCCTTTTTAACCCGTCTTTTCAGGGCAAAAAGGCGCGATAAGCTCCCTTGGGGGGCAATTTTAAGGCGTTTTGCCAGCCAAAAGGATTTCACCCCTCAATATTTATCAATAAACGCCGAAATTTATAAGGTAGAGAACTTTGGTTTTGCGAATTCAAGCAAATTGGAACGCCGAATAGACAATTTTTTAAAGGGGATTAAGTGATTATGGAAAAAGAAATGAAAAAACTGCTGTTGGTTGCCGTATCTGTCGGCTTTTTTTTACTGGTAACCATTACCGTCGCAATTATCGTTCTTACGCCAAAAACAAAAGATAACGCAGTTGCCGCAAATATTCCTTATTCAAACGGAAGGGTAAGAAACTGGGATGATATCCCTTCAACACCCGCAGAGGAAATTAAGGAACCGGAAAAAACAGACATTACCGAAACCGACAAAAACGACGGTAACAACCTGACAATTATAATTCCCAGCCCCGAAGCTGAAACAGTAACGGAGATTGTTCAGGCGGATAAACCGAAAGAGATTGTACAGCCTGTAGTAGCGGTAAAACCGCCGGAACCCGTAAAGCCGGCAGAGAAATCCGCAGCAAAACCTGCCGCCGCAGTCAAACCGGCAACAACCGTAAAACCGCCGGCAAAAAAAACAATAAGCGACTTTTGGGTACAGACAGGCGCATTTGCCGCGCAAGTTAGAGCCGAAGACGCCAGAGAAATACTCGCAGCCAAAGGCATTACCTCGATTATCGAAAACCGTGAAATTAACGGAAAAATTTGGTATCGAGTGCGCCTTGGACCCTACACATCAGAAAGAGAAGCCAATCATTGGCTGGAAATAGTCAAATTAATTGACGGTTTCAACGACAGCCAGATAAGGCAGACCGCTCGGCTTCAATAGTGTAATCCGGCTCCACAGAAAAAAACCGTGTTAAATTATTTCAAAATAATTGCACGGTTTTTTTATATTTTTTTACTGTACACGATCTTAATAATATCGCTGTTTTTATTGACCCTTGATCCACCCCCTAAATTCTGTTATTATTCCAATACTGGACAAACGCCCTAATTTTGTGTTTAATTATTCCAGTCATCTTTGGAGCGGTGTCCGAGTGGTTGAAGGAGGCGGTCTTGAAAACCGTTGTGCCGCAAGGTACCGGGGGTTCGAATCCCCCCTGCTCCGTATAACAAAACGCTAGCGCGTTTTGTTATTAAGGAGTTTTACTGCGTAAAACTCCACACGTTATATAAATTATTACAGACCATTGGGGGATTCGAACCGCAGTGTTGCCTGTAATGAACCCAAGGCGATAGCCTTGCGAGAAAAAAGTCCGTCGCATGGAGGCGACGGGCAACACGAAGGCGGGGGTGGAGTGAGCGGACAGGATGTCCG
>Ga0268262_10000553_pt1 | contig 49056 bp, 40 predicted proteins | sample TergutNc150P3_FD_190354 | JGI IMG/M metagenome (GOLD analysis project Ga0268262, IMG submission 190354) | Nasutitermes corniger P3 segment gut microbial community from laboratory colony in Florida, USA - Nc150 P3 (SPAdes) (version 2) | ecosystem: Host-associated > Arthropoda: Insects >... | reverse complement strand
GGGGGGGGGGGGGGGGGGGGATAATATTCATATTTCCATCTTCGCAATGTGAGTTAAATTCTTTTCTTATGTATTGAACCACTTCATCAGAAAAGCTACTGGCCATCACTATAATTGCCTCTACCGGATCAATTCGAATATTTTCAGGATCAACAATTGGAATATGAGAAACCGGTGTATATCGTCCTTGTTTAAATTTTGCCCGATCTACTACATACTTTATATGCTTTATATTCTTTATCAAAGACAAAATAAATAACGCTTCATGACTTGCTCCCCATACAGCAATTTTATGCGGTTCAAAATTTGATATATATTTGTCAATTTCCGTCGTTATGGTTTCTTTTTGATTTTCAAGTGAAGATAAATCAGATACTTTTCTTTTCTTGACCACTGCGGATAATATATAATCATTCCAAATCTTTTTACATTCCAATACTTCAAAGCCGCTTAACTGTAGCAAGGTTGTTAAAGTATCTTTCGTAAAATAAAATAAATGATCCAGCATAAAGTCATATAACAACCCTTTTTCTAATATCATATCAGAATTGGGAACTTCAACAATTCCATATGCATTATCACTTAAATTACTATATACACCTCTCATTGTTTTCAAAGGATTGGGAAGATGTTCCAAAAAATTAAATGTGTAAAAACCATCAAACAAAATATCGGTTATTTTATAGCTCTCATTATCAATAAATCCCTGATATATGGTAAGTCCTGCAGATCTTGCATTTTGCACTGATTTTTCGGAATATTCCAAACCATAAGGATTTACTTTTCCACAATTTTTCAATACAAATAAATTTTCACCGTTTCCACATCCTATTTCAATAATATTTTTACCATCCAAACTATACTTGTTTATTAAATCCCTGAATTGATTATCTCTTAATTTTATCATTTCTTCCGATAATCCGGTCGCCCTGATTACTTCCTGATAATATGAAACAGGCTCATTGTTTAATTGGATTGTCCCGCATGATCTGCATTGGCAGACATGAAGATCAACCCCTTTATCATGTTGAAGATTATTATAGTCCGGTAAATTTTGCGCAACAGACGGCATGTTATTTAAAATAAGCAAATCATCATATACAGGTTGATTACAAATTTTACAATTCATAGTGGATTTAATCATCATTTTGGTCAATATAAAACATTTAATAATTCTTGTGTTGTACTTACAACCAAAATCGCCTTTTCCAATTCCTTTATCTCTCCATATCCATAGCTGACACCAATCGTTTTTATGTTATTACTGTCGGCAGCTAAAATATCTTCTTTCCTGTCGCCTACCATGATTGTCTTGTTATAATCCGGATTTCTTTCATCTATTAACTCTTTTATTAACTGTGCCTTGTTTTTCTTTGATTGATCCGAATCAATGCCTTTTATATCCAAAAAATAATGATTGATATTTAAATGCGCAATAGCTTTCTCCGCCATAGCCTGTAATTTGGAAGTTACGATAAAAAGGTCGAATTCTTTTGAAAGCTTTTCCAAGATTTTGTCCATGTTTTCAAACAAAGTGCAGTCAAAAACACCTTTTTCGCTATAGTGTTTTCTATATGATGCAATTATTTTTCCAATTCTTTCATCGTCGATGTCGGGCAGTAATTTTACTATCATATCTTTCAACGTAAGTCCGATTGTTTTTGATATTACTTCTTCTTCAATATTAGTTATACCATTTTCACAGAGAGCGTATTTCATTGAACTCAATATGCCCGGTTTACTGTCAATAATTGTACCATCAAGATCAAAAATAATTGTACAAATGTTTATTCCGGTATTATTTACCGGTTTTATGTACATATTCTTGTAGAATTCTTTTCTTGGCAAGAAAGGAAACAAATCCTCTACCGGCGTGGATACAGCGCTTCCATCGGGACGTATGCGTGAAGATGCTCTAAAGCATAAAGTATCATTGGGGTCAATTAGCACTTCGCATAAAACCGGCCCTTCTGTGTTTAATACATTTTGAACAACAGAATCTATTTCACTGTTGTTGGATATAGAAAATACCGTGTAACCATAAGCCAAGCCCAAAGCCTTGACATCTGGAAGACTTACACCGCTATTTTCACTCGAACCAACATAAAACCCGCCGAAATAATTACGTTGAGTGTTTCTTATTGAGCCGTATCCTTGGTTATTCAACACAAAGAATTTTACGGGTAAACCAAGGCTTTTAATCATTTCCAACTCCTGGATATTCATTTGAAATCCACCGTCACCATTAACACAAATCGTTCTTTTTTTGTTTGAGGCAATACAAGCTCCAAGCGCAGAAGGAACGCCAAACCCCATTGAACCAAGGCCGGGAGAATTAAACATTCTTTGCCCTTCTTTGATACGGGTAACTTGGTATGAAACATCGCTGCCCATTCCTGAACTGCCCGGAACAATCAAATCATCTTTTGTTAAGGCGTTGGAAATAGATTCTATTAAAACATACAAACTAGCGTAATCTTTTTTCTGATAATGTTCCGGCAAAACAGTAGTGTAAGTATCCCGCCATAGCTTACATTGATTAAGCCATGCCGTTTTTTCTGCTACAGTGATACTGCTTTTTTCTAATTCATTTATTAATTCTCCAACATTGGCACATATCGGATAATCCACATTAAAATTGCTGAATTTATTCAATTCAGCCGGATCAATGTCAATAATAACTTTTTTGGCTTCTCTGGCAAATAAAGATTGGTTAAACCCGGTCTGTGGAAAATCGAGCCGCGCGCCCATAATGATCAGTAAATCCGCATTTTGTTGAATAAAATTAGCCGCTCTTTGTCCCGCTATTCCAGGTCGTCCAAAGAAAAACTGATGATTGTCAGGTAAAACATCAATGGCTTTCCATGTAGTTAATACCGGAATACTTACTTTTTCAATTAATCTCAAAAACTCTGTTGTACTGTTGGAAATTCGTATACCATATCCGGCTAAAACTACAGGACGTTCCGCTGAATTTATTAATCGCATGATTTCTTGGGCATAATTTTTTAAATCCTTTTTATCTTCAAGAGGAATTGTGAAAGATTGTAACGCAGATTCCTCTACTTGAGCCGATTGAATATCTAACGGAATATCAAGCCAAACGGGACCGGGTCTTCCGTCTTTAGCAAGAAAGACAGCTTTCTCAAGATGATATTTTATTTCAGATGGATTGTTGATGGTGGCAGCGTATTTTGTTATTGGTCGAACCATATCAAAGATGGGAGCTTCCTGCACTCCTTTTACACGAACTCCTGAAATCTTTGCAGAATCTTCAGTCTTAACCTGACCAGATAAAATCAAGAGCGGTACTGACTCTGTCCATGCGGCCATAACCCCAGTTATGGCATTTGTCGCTCCTGGTCCTGATGTTACCAATGCAATTCCAATATCATTCGTATATTGCGCGTATGCAAGAGCGGCAATAGCAACAGCCTGCTCATGCAAACAACAAGTATAGTTTAAATTACTTTTCCCCAGAGAATTACAAAGGTACATACAACCGCCGCCGGAAAGCATAAAAACATGGCGATTATGTGTATCCAGAAATTTAAAAATATAATCTGAAACACTTATCATACAAACAGCCTGTATTCGATTTTTCTATCGTTAAAATCCATTATGGTTGAATCATCATAAACAGAATCGTTTTTATAGTGTGTCGTGGATATTTCTTCAAATACTACACCGTTAGAAGTTTCAAAATTGTGGCGTTGCCCACGTCCCACAGTTAAAAGATCGCCAGCGCTAAGATTGTGTATCACTCCATCCAATTCTACTTTAACATCCCCAAATAAAATATGAAAAGTCTCTTCTTTTTTGAGATGTTTATGGGATGGATGTTTTTGTTTTGGCTGCATGAGTATAATTTTCTTGCAATATTCTCTGTTTAACACATCAATAATAACTGCGCCATATTCGTCAAAACATTCCAAACCATAATGAGCCGAAACGGAACAATTAACTCCTTTAGGCAAAATAATACCAGCTTGTTTTAGCATATCGGTTACCATTTTTGTAATTTCTCCAACTTTTTCCCTGGAATTATTTATGGTCACATCATTCTGTAATATTGGAGCATTCGCAATTATTTCTTTTTCGGCAATAAAAGAAACATATTTTGACAAATCAAAAGACATAACTTGATTCTCAACATTCGGGATAGCTAAAAAAACATCTTTTACGTTAAAAACGGCACCTTTTTTTATTGCTTTTTTTGCAAAAGCCCCGCGAGTAAAAGCGCTTATTCCTTTTACAGCAGATTCAGTAAAATTCATTCTGCCATTTCCGGTACCATACATTTCATAGGCTTCTTTTGCGGCCATCAGCCAATTTTCAATTTGTTCAGGAGTGCACGAATAGTCATTAATTTTATATTTTTCTGTAGGGATACCAATATGTTTTTCAAAAATTTCCGCTCCCGCTCCTATGGCCATGAATATTGATTTATAATTATTAGGCAGTTCATGAGTAGAAAAACCAACGGGTATATCCGGATACCTATTTTTCAAATATTGAATTTGGTTAATGGTAAGGTCTTTGTTATCAGTAGGATACGCAGAAACGCAATGCATTATTGAAAATAGCTTGTTTCTGTTTCTAAAAAACGAAACGACGGCATCTAAATTCTTTTCATCAGCACAGGCAGTTGACAAAATAATTGGTTTTTCAACTTTATTGAAAGCCTCCATCAAAGGCCAGTCGCCAAAAGAGCAACTTGCCACTTTAAAAATCTGAAAATTTAATTGTATCATCTTATTAACTGATGGCTCATCAAAAGGCGTACACATCGAAATGAAACCTTGTTTTTCAATTTCATCCTTTAATGCTTTAAAATCTTTTTCACTCAATCTTGTTTCGGTAAATCGTTTTATCTGACTTATATCCATTCTGTTAGTAAAGTCCGGATGAATGATTGAGGGATCTCTTAATTGTAACTTAAAGGCAAAATCAAAAATATCGGTAAATTTTTCAGTTGTTTTTTTAAACTCCTGAATCAGGAACAATCCATGTTTCACATCACCCATGTGGTTGTTGGCCATCTCGAGTATAAACAGCGGTTTTTTCATGTCTTTAATCATCATTGACTCCTTCTCTTATTACTTCAATCATTTTATCAACCATCTCATCAATCATGCCCGGATAAACGCCAATCCAGAAAGTGTCATTCATAATGCGATCTGTTATATCCAAGGTTTCGGCTATGCGGTAATCTGAACCGGACTTCCGCAGTTCGTTAAAGCAAGGGTGCTTAACCAGATTTCCGGCAAAGAGCATCCGTGTCTGAATATTTTTTCTTTCAATATGCTGAACCAGTTTATTTCTGCTAACACCTTCTTTGCAGGTGATTAAAAATCCAAACCAGCTTGGATCAGAATTGGGAGCGGCTTCGGGTAAAATCAGTTTATCCTGTAAATCTTTCAGCCCTTCATATAGTCGCTGCCAATTATGACGGCGCTTTTCTACAAAAGAAGGAAACTTTTCCAACTGGGCACAGCCAATGGCGGCTTGCATATCTGTGGCTTTTAAGTTGTACCCAAAATGACTGTAAACATATTTATGGTCATACCCTTGGGGCAATTCACCATACTGATGGTCAAAACGATGTCCGCAAAGATTATCTTTTCCCGAAGGGCAGGCGCAGTCCCGGCCCCAATCCCGCAGGGAACGAATAATTTTATGAAGCAAGGGATCGGAGGTATAAACTGCCCCGCCTTCGCCCATTGTCATGTGATGGGGCGGATAGAAACTGGATGTGCCAATGTCGCCGATAGTTCCGGTAAATTTTGTAACACCATCAATGGCATAGGTTGAACCCAGAGCGTCACAGTTGTCTTCCACCAGCCACAATTTATGAGCGGAACAAAATGCTTTTACCGCCGCAAGATCAAACGGATTCCCCAAAGTATGGGCTAACATGACCGCTTTTGTTTTGGGAGATAAGGCTTTTTCGAGTAATGAAACATCAATATTGTACTGAGGAATGATAACATCCACAAAAACCGGTACTGCCCCGAATTGTAAAATGGGGGTAACAGTAGTAGGAAAACCTGCGGCAACGGTAATTACTTCGTCTCCGCGCCTGATTGCTCTATTTTCCAATAACGGAGACGTAAGGGCCATAAAAGCGATCAGGTTGGCGGATGAGCCGGAGTTCACCAGCGAACAATAGGGAACTTGAAGATACTCCGCAAGCTGTTTTTCAAAGCGGTCAGTGTAACGCCCGGAAGTAAGCCAAAACTCCAGAGAACTGTCAACCAGATTAACCATTTCTTCTTCATCAAAAACACGCGAAGCGTAGGGAATGCGATCACCATCCCGGTACGGTGGTTTTTGCATGAAGGTTTTATAGTATTCTTTCACGCTGTCAAGGATGTGTTGAGCAGCTTGATCTTTTGACATGGATTCAAACATCATGATCTCCAAAATATTTCTTAATCTGTCTGTCAATACAAGCTAGTCTTTCATCATCGCTGTTTGATTTGGCAAATTCTACGATTTTTTCAACTGCCGTTTGTATGTTCCAGTATGGTTTCCAGTCTAACATAGTTTTTGATTTTGAACAATCCAGTTTCAAAAAATTCGCTTCATGCGGACCTCCGTCTCCCTGAGCCTGCCATGATGCGCCGGAACCCCATGCGGCGCAAAAAAGCCCGGCAAGATCTCCGGTGGTAACGCAGCTTTCGTCATCGGGGCCAAAATTGTAAGCACCCTGAAGATTTTTTTTATTGTATTGTTTTTCAGCCAGGATCAGATAACCAGAAAGACATTCCAACACATGTTGATAGGGACGGGTAGAATGAGGGTTACGCACTATTATTTCTTTTTTTTCATTTACCGCCCGGATACAATCGGGAATGATCCGGTCTTCGGCGTAATCACCGCCGCCTATGACATTGCCGGAACGCGCAGTTGAAATTGCGGGAGCGGTTTCATCGGTAAAAAATGAATTGCGGTAACTGTATGTTACCAATTCACTGCATGACTTGCTGTTGGAGTAGGTATCATAACCACAAAGGTTTTCATTTTCACGATAGCCCCAGTGCCATTCCTTGTTTTCATATACCTTATCGGTGGTAACATTTACAAAAGATTTTACCGACGAGGTTACCCGTAACGCTTCAAGAATATTTACTGTTCCCATAACATTGGTCTCATAGGTAGCCGCCGGTTCGCGGTAAGAGAAGCGCACAATAGGCTGAGCCGCTAAATGAAATACGATATCCGGATTTGCGTTTGTTACCGCTTTAATAAGAGCGTCTCTATCTCTTACATCACCGGTTATTGAATGTATGTTTTTTTCTGTACCGGTTTGAACAAAAAGCGATGGCGTTGTAGGCGGCTGTAAAGCGTATCCGGTTACATCCGCCCCCGCCTGTAAAAGAATCCGACAAAGCCATGTTCCCTTAAACCCGGTGTGTCCGGTTAAAAAAACTTTTTTATTCTTATAAAAATCCAGCATTATTTTAACCAAAGCGCCCAGGGCGCCGTTCCTTTTGTCCACATATCGTTTAATTCATTTTTATCCCGCAGGGTATCCATTGGCCGCCAAAACCCACGGTGTTTATATGCATATAATTGACCGGCCTCCGCCAAGCATTCCAATGGTTTCCGTTCCAATATTGTTGCATCACCATCGGTTAGATAATCAAACACTCCCGGTTCCATTACAAAAAAACCGCCATTTATCCATGCGCCGTCGCCAACAGGTTTTTCTTTGAAAGATTTAATAGTGCCATCTTCGCTTATTTCAATTGAGCCAAAACGTCCGGCAGGCTGGACGGTAGTTAACGTTACTTTTTTCCCTGATTTTTCATGGCTTTTAATAAGTTCAGGAATATTCACATCACTTACTCCGTCGCCATAGGTTAACATAAACCGTTCCTTACACAGATAATCTTTTGCCCGTAACAGTCTGCCGCCCGTCTGAGTATCCGGCCCGGTATAGAGCAAGGTTACTTTCCATTGTTCATTTCTGATATTGTGCAGTTCAACGGAATTGGTTGCCATATCAATGGTCATATCGGAGTATCGTGTATAATAATTGATAAAATAATCTTTGATAACATGGGATTTGTAACCGGTAAGAATCACAAAATCGTTAAAGCCCCAATATGAGTATGTTTTCATAATATGCCATAGAATCGGATGTCCGCCTATTTCTACCATTGGTTTGGGACGCAAATCTGTTTCCTCAGAAAGGCGTGTACCAAGACCGCCGGCTAAAAGTACTACTTTCATGTCTTATTACCTTTAATATACCTTAAACAATATTCATTGAGTCTTTCAATAACAATCTTTAGAAGCGGAGTAAACTCAAGAACTTTATCAAAAAAACGGACTATTTTTTCCGTTACATACTCATGGGTAATCAAGTTTCGCAGATCTTTCAATTTCCTTAATTCTTGAGCTTCTGCAATACCCCGTTTTTCCGTATTATATGTTGCATCAATAACTGTTCCTCCATCTATGTATTCAACCGCATCAAGACTTCGTAATACCTTGTTTATCAGCATATCGGTGGTTCTGGCATATCTTGATGTCATTGCTTCAAAGGCTTCAAATTCTTCATTTGAATAAGTATCTTTTAAACTTATTGCGCTGCATTTGTCAAAAGAATACATAAGTCTGTCCAGGCTTAAATTAACCGCATATAAATTTTCTTTCAATATTTCTATTGAACCTTTATCCACTTAATACCATTCCTTTTGTAACAGCAAACCTAAAAAACGCCTCTTGCCCGTCTTTTGATACTACCAGATCAATTTTTTGTTCGCCGATTATATCAAATATTTTTTGCCTTATTTCAATTTCTTCCATAACATCAACTTCAGAAGATAAAACCCCTATATCAATATCGCCGCCCTTTTTGCTGTCATCCGCACGGGAGCCAAAAAGCCAAATTTTGGCATTTGGGTCGGCGCTTTTAACGGCGTCAATAATTACCTTTTTTTCCTGTTCTGTTATGCGCATAAATTATATTTTTGTGGCATTTCATATACCATTTACAAAAATTCTTTATGGGTAACATCGGTTGAAAGCGTATGCAATATCCGGCTGAACACATCGTTACGGCAAAATGGCGGACATTTTGAACAGTCAATGTTTTCATAGACCGCTCTTATTCTCTCTGAACGAAATATTTCAGACAATGTATGTTGATTAAGATCTCCCAAAAAATGATCGGGACTCTGTCTGTGGTGCAGACAGGAATAAACTTGCATGTCGGCGGTTATGACTGTAGAAAAAAACATACCATGACATTTAGAATAAGTGCGCATGTTCTTGCCCATTTCGCGGTATTTTTGCAAGGACGCAAGCACAGAAAAATTTTCTGTCTCATGGCGTTTTTTTAGATCCAGATATTTGTCTGAAATATCAGTAAAATCCCCGATATAAGGCCTGAATTGCGCAAAATCGGCGCCTGTTTTTTTACATAAAACCACAAAGTCCTCAAGCTCCGCAATGGTATCTTCCCTCGTCAGGAAGCCAATACCAAAGCTGATGGACGCCTGGTTCTTTCTTTTTTGCAGCGCAAAATAAGCGCAGTTATCAACAACTTTTTTAAATAATTGTTCCTGTACCCCATGTGTTTTCTTATACATTTCCGGACTGGCAGCGTCAAGGCTAACGCGGAAATATTCACAATATTTCAGGATGGCGCCGATATTATCATCGTTCAATGCCAAACCATTGGAATTAAGGCCTATTTTAAACCCGTTAAACCTGAGTTGTTCAACCGCATAGGTAAAATAAGGGCTGAGAAGCGGTTCACCTCCTCCTGATAAAATGACGCCTTTACAATCAATATCAACCAGAGAAGCGATTATTCTGTCAATTTGTTCCTTGTTGAGTTCTTTTCCGTTTTCATTTACTCCGCAGCAATCCGGACAGGCATTGTTGCATTTATTGGTTAAATCCAGTTCTGTAACAATAAGAGTCTTATGTCCGTTTAAGAAATAATCAAGTTTATCGACATAGCGCAGGATTTTTTCTTCCGCGTTAAAATTATTGTGTTTCATTTAATTTTCTTCTCTCATATTTTCAAAATATTTTTGTAAACTTTTATCCCAGCGCGGTATTTCAATTCCGATCGATGTCTTTATTTTACTTTTATCCAGCACGGAATACGCGGGCCGCTTGACTTTTGCGGGGTATTCCGCGCTGGTGCAAGGTTTTACGGCGCAGTCTTTGGCAATGCGGCCGTATTCCTGTCCCTGCCTGAAAATTTCCCGGGCAAAATCAAACCAGGTAATGTTTCCTTCATTGGTATAATGATATATACCAAAGGGGATGTTTTTACCTGAATCAACAGTTTTGATGAAAACCACGATGGTTGAAGCTAAATCAAACGCCCATGTAGGGCTGCCCCGCTGATCATTTACCACGGTAACTTCATCCCGCTCATTCATCAAACGGAGCATGGTATGTACAAAATTGCCGCCATGTCTGCCGTACAGCCACGCGGTACGGATTATGTAAGAGCGGGGGTTGTTTTCCAATACAGCAAGTTCCCCGTCCCGTTTGGTCAGCCCATAAACGCCGATGGGATCGGTAACATCATCTTCCGTATAAGGTCTGTTTCCCTGCCCGTTAAAGACATAGTCCGTAGAAATGTGAATTAACCTGGCGCCGATTCCATTCGCTGTACGGGCAATATTCCGCGGGCCTTCGGTATTGAGCAAACGGCTTTTTTCCTGTTCGTCCTCCGCCTTGTCAACCGCGGTATACGCGGCGCAGTTGATAATCCAACTGATTGATTGGTTTTCAACAAACTTTACGAGCGCCTGTGTATCAGTAATATCAATTTCACAATCCGTCCCGATGGATGAATAGCCGAATTTTTCCAGAAGCAGAGAGAGTTCTGTTCCCAACATACCCTTATTGCCGATGAGCCAAATCATTGTTTTTTATCACCAGCCGGCAATGATGAAAAGAACGGGAGTTTTTTGTCTTTATCTGATAAAATGTATTCCATGCCCAAGTCAGGCCATGTAATGCCGATATCCGGATCATTCCAGATAATGCCGCCCTCATCTTCGGGATGGTAAAAATCGGTACATTTATAGGCAAAGACCGCGTGTTCCGTTAATGTTAAAAATCCATGGGCAAAACCCGGCGGAATATATACCTGATTTTGCTTTTCACCGCTTAAAATAACGCCGTACCATTTGCCTCTGGACGGTGATCCGGGACGTATATCCACCGCTGCATCAAACACTTCGCCCTGTATAACCCGTACCAGTTTCCCCTGGGGGTGTGTTATCTGAAAGTGTAAGCCCCGGAGCGTACCTTTGCACGACATTGATTGGTTATCCTGAACAAAGGGAAGCGTAAGCCCGGCGGCGTGAAAATCCCGCTGTGAATAACATTCAAAAAAACAGCCCCGCCGGTCGCCGAATATCTTTGGCTGTATTTCAAATAAACCCGGTATCGGGCATGGCGTAAAAATAAATGACATTATATATTTTCCGCAACATATCGCAGATATTCGCCGTATTCGGTCTTGTATTCCGCGGCAAGACGCAAAAGGCTTTCCTTGTTAATCCAGCCGTTGGTATAGGCAGTCTCCTCTATGCAGGAGACATACATTCCCTGCCGCTTCTGGACGGTTTCCACAAAGTTCGCCGCTTCCAGCAAACCATCGTAGGTGCCGGTATCAAGCCAGACCGTACCCCGGTCAAGCTTCTCTACAATAAGCGCATCCCGTTCCAGATACGCGTTATGGACAGCGGTAATTTCAATCTCTCCCCTGGCTGAAGGTTGTATGTTTTTCGCGATATCTATTACCGCGTTATCATAAAAATAAAATCCCGGTATGGCATAATGACTTTTGGGAACGACCGGTTTTTCCTCAATGGAAACAACCTTTTCCTCTTTATCAAATTCCACAACACCATAGGCTCTGGGGTCTTTAACATAATAACCGAATATTGTTCCTCCCCCTTCTTTTTCAGTCCGGCTTCTGATTTGTTCCAGGGTTTGCGCAAATCCCCGTCCATAAAAAACATTATCCCCCAGAATCATGGCGCAGCTTTCATTGCCAATAAAATCCGCTCCTATAATAAACGCGTCCGCAAGCCCTCGGGGAGTTTCCTGAACCTTATAATCAAAACTCATGCCAAGCCAACCGCCATTTCCCAATAATTCCTTAAACAGCGGAAGATCGCGGGGGGTAGAGATAATCAACACCTCCCGAATCCCGGCAAGCATCAGCGCCGAAAGGGGGTAATAAACCATTGGTTTATCGTACAATGGTATTATCTGTTTTGATATAACTTTAGTAATGGGAAAAAGCCTGGTGCCGAAACCTCCGGCAAGAATGATGCCTTTCACTTATAATACTCCGCATAAGCAGCGCAGACCTCCTGAGCGCCGCCGGCCATTACCACTTCGCCTTTACGAAGCCAGAGCGCCTTGGTGCATAATCGTTCAATCATACCACTGTCATGTGACACCAGGAGCAGTGTTGTGGCGCTTTGCAGCATTTCATGTATCCGGGTTACACACTTCCGCTGAAAAGCGGCGTCCCCTACAGAAAGCACTTCATCCACTATAAGAATCTCGGGGTTTACCACGGTTGCCACCGAAAAAGCCATACGGGCCTGCATACCGGAAGAGTAATTCTTGATGGGCATATCAAGAAAGTCCTTGAGTTCGGAAAATTCCACTATCTCGTCATAGTGTTCCCGCATGAAGGCCCGGCTATGACCAAGCAGGGCGCCTTCCAGAAAAATGTTCTCTCCGGCGGTTAATTCCAGGTCAAACCCGGCTCCCAGTTCCAGCATGGGGGATATGGAACCGTTTATTTTTACCGACCCGGTATTGGGGGCGATAATGCCGCAGATAAGCTTTAACAGGGTTGATTTTCCCGCGCCGTTACTGCCAACTATACCCCAAGACTCTCCTTTCTTCACTTCAAAATTAATATTTTTGAGAGCCAGGAATTCAGTAAAATGAAGACGACCCTTGACGAGTTTTACAAAGTATTCCTTGATGTTGTCAATTCTTTCCGAGGCCATGTTAAAACGCACCGTTGCGTCTTCCACCCGGATAACAGTCGATTCCAAAAAAACACCTCACATATATAAAATAAATTTATTCTTGCTGTAAGAGAAACTTATTAACCCTACAAACAACATAAGAACAGCCGCAACAGCGCCGCGTATTGCCAGTTCCAGACTACCCATATACGCGCTGCCAATGGTAAAATTGCGGAACATGGCAATATAAAAATACATAGGGTTATAGCGCGTAACAATAAGGTAGAGCCAATCCGGCAAAATACTTACCGGATAGAATATGGCGGAAAGATACATCCATGCGGTGGAAAAAACCTGCCAAATGTATATCAAATCCCGAAAAAAAACGGTAGCCTGGGCCATAAATAGACCCAGTCCAATACTGAATATATATAATTGTACAATAGGGATAACCACCAACAGAAAGCGTACGGTAAAGGGAGTCCTGGTAGCAAAAATTAAAATGATAAGCGCCCCCAGAGAAAAAAGAAAGGTTACCAATTCACTGGTTACCGTCGCCAGGGTAAAAATATACTTGGGAACATAAATCTTTTTCAAAAGGCTCGCGTTTCCCAATACCGAAGTAAGCGATCTGGTTACGGCGACTGCCATAAACGTAAAAAGCAAATTCCCGATAAGAAGATAAATGGGAAAATTTACAACATTTTTTGCAAATATATTGGAAAAAACAATAACCATGACCAGCATGGTAAGAAGGGGATTTAACATACTCCAGATGTAACCCAAAAAACTCCTGCGGTATTTAAGTTTTATATCACGGGATACAAGCTGGAAGAAGAGTTCCCTGTACTTAAAAAAGGTACGCAAACGTACAACTGTTTTCTGACCAATAATCATTCCGTTTTTCACCATTTACCTATTAAAATATCCGTCCATTCCTGTCTGAAATCAGGCCAAGCAAAGACCTTACCGTCCGGAAACGGCTTTTATAACATCTCCTAAAAAAATAATCCAGCCACCGCCGAAACAGGTTTGCCGGATTTACTGATACTGCCGCGCCCAACAATAATTTTTTTATAAATGGGCTAAAATCCGAAAAATACCGATATATTATTAACCAATATATACCCTTTTAATCAATTTTCAACAAGAACAGTCTTTTTTACTTCCAGGGTGCGGCAAACTGAACATTAACAAATACTATAGGAACTATTAAAATATGTCAATAGGTAGTCAAATTCCCTGTTTTTGGAGGTTTTTTCGGTTTTTTTGTATATTTTTATAAAAAATAACCGTCTCATATCAAAATATATGCCATTCCGGCATATTAAATGGGGCTCATTTAAACTTATAATGAGCGTTTTCAAGTGAAAAGTTATGATTGTAATAAGGATCCCCCTGAGTAATATTTTCCTTCCATTTCGCCTTAAACAGGGCCATCTCCTGCATCAACTGACGTTTTTTTTCATGTGTTATACTATACCCGCGTGATCTTGATTCAAGATGATAGGCCTCGGCATAAGGCGTCCATACAATCAAATATCCGGCTTCTTTGATTTTGAGACATAAATCAATATCATTATATGAAGATTTAAATTCCGGGTCAAAAAAGCCTGCTTCTTCAAAAACATTTTTGCGAACCATCATACAGGCGGCAGTAACAGCGCTCATATTCTGCACGACCTTTAATTTCCCCATGTATCCAGCGGAATCAGAAGACGCTCCGTAAAAAACATGTCCGGCTGTTCCCTCAATTCCCAATACAACGCCGGCATGTTGAATAGACCGGTTGCTGAAATAAAGCTTGGCTCCTACCGCTCCAACATCGGCCCTTTGGCAATACATGAGCATCTCTTCAATCCAGTTGGGCGTGATTATTTCAATATCATTATTTAAAAATATCAGGTGCTTTCCATTCGAGTATCTAAAACCCATATTACATATTTCACTGAAATTAAATTCCTTTCCTTTCCAATATACAACATGAATTTTGGGGTATCGTTTTAATTCTTTATAAAAATTATCAGTAGCGTTATCGGCGCTGTTGTTTTCAACAATAACAATTTCGTAATTATCATAAGATGTTTTTTCTATTATGGAGGACAGGCAGTTGCGTAAAAGAGGAACGTTATCCTTATTCGGGATTATAATTGAGACCAGCGGCCTTTCCGTTAATTTATATATAATTCTGTAATACCCCGGAAGCCCGATCTTGGCCTCAACCTGGGCGGAAATCCCCCGTTTTTTCAGATGATCGTTGATGGCTTTTTCCGCGGCGGAAATAACATTTATTTTTTTGTTTACATTGGATTTTTCACGTTTCTGGTGGAAATACAATAATTTGGATATATGATATATACCTTTCGCAACAGCCGTATACCGCAGTATTAAATCATAATCCTGACTCCCGTCAAACTCGGACCTGAAAAAACCGGCCTTTTCCATGAGCGTTCTGGAAAAGACGGTAAAACGGCTGATGTAGTTATGTGAACATAACGTATCTATTGCAAAATCAGGTTTATGGTGTCTCTCTACAATATTGCCGGCGGGAGAAAATACCGCTTCATCGGTATAAATAAAATCAACGTCTTTATTTTGGCAAATTACTCTCATTAATTCATAAAGAGCGGACGGGTGAAGCACATCATCATGTTCAAGAAGCCCTATATATTCTCCGGCGGACATTGTTATAGCCCTGTTTGAATTTTCAGAAATCCCCCCGTTTTTTTCAAGTTTTTTGTATTTTATCCGGTCGTCATTCTGTGCGTATCTTTCGCAAATATACCTGATATTATCATGTCCGTCATCGCTTCCGTCGGTCATGCACAGCTCCCAATTATGGTATGTTTGCGCTATGACCGATTCTATCATCGCGATAAGGCATTCTTCCTGGGTATTGTACAGCGGCGTAATAACGCTGAACCTTATCTTCCGGGGGAATACCGTATTTTCCTGAATGGTCCTTTCATTTTCCGGTAACGTCAGCTCTTTTTCCAGCCGGGAAAACCTCTTTTTTACCTGTCTTTGGATGCCGGCGCCGATTTTTTTTGATGCCGCCTTGATTCCGTTTCTTTTTATAAAGAGTATGTTCCTTGCAAGGGAATACAGTTTCCTGTTTCTTCGTATTATGCTGAGAAAAAACCATAAAACGCCTTTTAAAATCCAGTGCGCTCTGGCAATGAGCAGTTTCGTACCAATACCCCTCGCATTATAAGTAATATCCCATATTCTTTCTTTTTTCAAGTTTTTTGCGGCAAAACACCTCTTTTTAGGGCGTTTTTTCCGTTTTTTGCTTTTAGTTCCCTTGACACCGGGCCGAAAAATGAGCACTATAACAAAAAAGGGACTTTAAACCGATTTGGGAGTATAATAATCTGTGATAATCAATGTCAAGGATCTCTGGAAAATTTACCCTATGGGTAATATTCAGATTAATGCCCTCAAAGATATTAACCTTGAAATAGCGGAAGGTGAATTTGTCTCTATTGCGGGACCTTCCGGTTCCGGCAAGACTACCCTGATGAATATTATCGGCCTTATAGACAAGCCGAGCCGGGGTTATCTTGAAATAAATAAACTGGAAATAAAAAATCAAAACAGAAAGGAGATGGCGCGGCTCAGGCGGGAACTTATCGGGTTTGTATTTCAGTCTTTTAACCTTTTACCGGTCTTAAATGTTTTTGAAAATGTGGAGCTTCCTCTGGTAATAGCAAAAAAAGGCGGGACAAAGACCGAACGCCGGGACAGGGTGAATTACCTGCTGGAAGCGGTGGGACTCGCGGAACGGAGAAATCATACTCCCGCGGAGCTTTCCGGCGGAGAGCAGCAGCGGGTGGCTATCGCGCGGGCGCTGGTAACCGCGCCCAAAATTGTTATTGCCGATGAGCCGACCGCCAATCTTGATTCCGGTACGGGAGAAAAAGTCCTGAGCTTAATGAAAACCATCAACCGTGAGGGAAAGACAACTTTTATCTTTTCTACGCATGATCCGGAAATCTGGAAAATGGCGGATCATGTTGTTTTTCTTCACGACGGCACGATCAAATCGGAGAAACGACAGTAATGGTTTTTTTTCTGGCCCTTCGCAACATTATCAGAAATAAAAAAAATAACATTATTATCGCCCTGCTTATCGCGGTTATCACCCTGCTTTTTTTTATCGGAAACAGCGTCATGGGTATGATAGATCGGAGCATTCGCCACGCGTATATCGAAAGCCTCACCGGCGACGTAGCGCTGGAAAAAACCGGTGATATTACCATGAACCTCTTCGGCGCCAACACTCCGGTTATTGACGCTTATTTTACTATCCCGATTCTTCCCGCCCATGATGAAATTATGAAGATTGCCGCCGCGGAACCCGGAATTGCCGGTATAACCAGGCAGGTATCGGGAAAAGCCTACATGGATTGCCTGAATGTCCGGGAACCGGTTCTGCTGTGCGGTATTGACGCGGAATCCTATTTTTCGCTTTTTCCCGGCATTATTCTTGAAGAAGGCCGTTTTCTGCGCGCCGGTGAATATGGCGCGATGATCACGGAAGAACGGGCCCAAAGAATTGCAGCGCGCAGCGGGGAGCGCCCCGTTATCGGTACGCCGCTGCTTTTAACATCCGCCGGCGCCATAGGTTTTAAAATCAGGGAAGTTCCGCTGACAGGCATTTTCAGTTATAAAAACCCCGGCCAATTAATGAATGAAATTGTTATTGCCGATCCCCAGACGGTCAGGGTGCTCAACTCAATTCAGGTGGCGCACAGCGCCGATGTTAATACCGGTGAAGATTCACTGCGCCTTCTGAGAGCCAATCCTGATGATATTTTTGGCGAAGCGTTTGCGGATAACCATAAAAACAATACAGACGGAACGGAAGAAACCCGATTTTCAGCGGACTTCCTGGAAAATTATTTAAAAGAAACAATAAATGACCGGAACGCGCCGGAAACGGGGGGCGACTGGAATTTTATCATACTGCGCCTGAAAAAAGGAGTATCCGCCGAGGTTTTTATTTCGTCATTAAATAAAAAAATACAGCCCTATGATGTAACCGCGGTAAACTGGAGAGTAGCGGCGGGAAGCTCCGCCATTTTTTCGCTATTGCTTCAAATCCTGTACAATTCCGGATTGTTTTTGGTGTGCGTGGTAGGGGTAATTACGGTAATCAACATTCTTTTAATTACTGTATTTCGCCGGACAAGGGAAATCGGCACGCTCAGGGCGATAGGCGCGTCGGATGCGTATATCCGTTCCCTTATGTTTTGCGAGAATATTATTATCGCCCTGATTGCCGGTTTTGCCGGGCTTATGGGCGGATTTCTATGCGTGTTGTGGGTTAACAGCCTTGGCCTTCATATAACCAATGAACTGATTGTTTCAATACTGGGCAGCCCGGTATTGAAACTTGAACTGCTGCCGCAGGCCGCCATCTTTTCATTTTTCATGGCGGTATTGTTTGCTCTGGCGGCGTCGATATATCCGGTGGAAGTAACCGTACGAATCGAGCCAATAGTGGCGGTACGGAGGGGATGATGGAAAAGTTTTGCGCTGTTTTCAGGCTGGGCCTTAAATATCTGTACCGTTACCGGCGGCGTTACGGTTTTCTTATGACCGCCCTGGTTTTTTGTTACGCGATTATTACCATGATTACCTCAATAAAAGACGGAATGTATGACAGTGTGTACTATACCGCCCAATCGCATTATGCCGGGGATATTGTCGCGGTTGGTCACGATGCTGACTTCGCCGGAAATTACGCTCCCCATCTGGAGCGGAATGAAATATCCGCCATTCTGAATGCCGCCGATCGCGCGGGAATAAATCCCCGGTATACGGTATTGCGGACCATCTATGGTTCGGAGGGCGTTATTTTTTTCAACGGCACCGCGATACAGCTTAAATATTTGATAGGCTCTGACTGGGACAGGGAAGCGCACCTGTTGAGCAAAATGAATTTTGAAGAGCGGTACGATTTGCTTCCGGGCGATGATGGCATTATTATTTCGGCTCCGATAGCGCAGCGGCTTGGCGCTAAAATGGGGGACAGCGTCATGCTGGAACTTGTTACCCGCTGGGGGCAGAAAAATACCGGAATGTTTATCATAAAGGGAATCGTAAAGGACGCGTCCATATTTGGTTATTTTAAGGCTTACATTTCCCGGTTGAGTCTTAACCGCCTCATTGTCTTTGATGATGAGGACTGTTCTTCCGTTGGTTTTTTTCTTGACGATCCGGGCGCCGCCGAACTGGAACGCGGGCGGTTACAGGATCTTTTATCGGAGCAGGTGCAGCTTGGCCCGTTGGTTTACGACAGGGATCAAATGACTTTGGAAATAAATCGTCCCTGGGACGGGATTAGGGTTTTTCTTTATACTTTGCCGGTTTATTTATCGGAAATAGCAAATCTGCTGAACGCAATGAACATTATTACCTATTTACTCTACGGAATGATGCTTCTTATAATTCTGGTCAGCGCCACCGTTACTTACCGCTTAATACTCCATGAACGGGCGCGGGAAATGGGCGTTATGCGGGTTATTGGCTTTTACGGGAGCGACCTGCGATTGGTACTCTGGTCCGAAGTCTTCGTTATGGGGCTTATTGCGCTGGCCGCCGGGTTTGTGCTGGCTCTTGTTTTAAACTGGGCGATTTCGCTCATATCTTTTTCCTGGTTTCCGAGTTTTGAGATTTTTACGAAAAACGGAAGCCTCAAGTCCCTGTATCTGCCGGGAACCATGTTGACCAATATAGCGTTTATTTATATAGTGCTTTTTATAATGGCGTTGTTTCCGTCTTTTCGCGCCTCGCGGAAAAATCTGCCGGGATTGTTATCGGGAGAACCGTTATGATGCCTAAAATAATGCGATACTTTGTTTTATCGGCCTTGTTCATTTTTACCGGAAACGCCCTTCAGGCTATTTCAGACCAGGAACTGCTGGCTACCGTCGATTCATTGGTTAGTTATTATGACACTGATTTTTCCGCTGAGTATACCATTGTGCAGGAAAAACCGGGACAGGGCCTTTCCACAACAGTAGCGGGGGTTTTCCGCAGGGATTCCAGCGAAACATTTGTGATTGTCATTATGCAGCCCCTGATTAGCAAGGGGCAGGGTTACCTTAAGCAGGGTAAAACCCTGTGGTTTTATGATCCTGAAAGCCGGCGTTTTAACACGACCAGCAACGCTGAACGTTTTCAGAATACCAACGCCAGAAATTCGGATTTTACCCGTTCTACTCTGTCTCAGGACTATAAGGTGACTGCCGGCGCGGATGCCGTATTGGGACGTTTTCAATGCCGGGTTCTGACTCTTGAAGCCGTTACTACCAATGTGACTTTCCCCAAAATGAAAATCTGGGTCAGCGAGGACGGTTTACTGCGTAAAAGCGAGGATTACAGCCTTTCCGGCCAGTTGCTGCGGACATCGGCCATTCCCGATTATTACCGGATTGACGGGCGTCACGTTCCCAAGCAGCTTCTTTTTGTGGATGCCCTGCGCGGGGCGGTTATTAACGGGACTTTTATGAACGAGAAAACCCAGATTTCAATTTCAAAACCTTCTTTTGGCAAAGTGGCGGATTCGGTTTTTTCAAAAACCTTTTTGGAAACGGTTAACCGATGAAATGGCTGTTTATTTTCCTGGGCTTGATGGTTTTTGCGCAGTTTCAGATCCATGCCCAGGAAAAGACCACGCTGGATTGGGATATTGATTCCGTTTTTAACGAGCCGCCGCCGGAATCCCCCCCTGAAAAACCAAAAACCAATACCGACAAGGCTGCCGCCGCTACGGTCAATAAACTGATAAAACGGCAAAGTTTTACTTTTGGCGCGTCCTATGAATTTATGACGGGTATTATGCCCGGATGGCGCGAACCTCCCTGGGATTCAGCTGAGGACCACGGCTATTTTTTGGATCGCGCCGTCAAGCTGAGCAGTTCTCTCAACATGGATGCCCAAATTGATAATACCCTTCGGGTCAAAAGTACGGTTAAATTTGAAATACCCAATTTTTGTTTTACCCTGGGGGACTTCTTTTTTGATTACAACTATGATGACGCTGTTTTTTTCCGGGGAGGAAAGTATGCCCATTCCTGGGGTATTTCTCCTAACTATAATTTTACCAATTTATTGGCCCGTGTTCCAATGGGCGGCAGCTCAGGAGAATCTTATATTTTGAAAATCGACGTGCCCACCGGAATCGGCGGCTTTCAGGCCCTTGCTTTGACCAGGGCAAACCTGATGAGCAGCGCTCCTCTTCTGGAGCAGGAAGATTTCGGTTACGGAGGCAAATACAATCTGGCCCTTCGCTGGGCCGATTTTGACCTGGGAATTTTTTATCAGGATGGCATGGCTTTACGAACTTTTCTTTCAATAAAAACCACCATCGGAAAAACCGAGCTGTACACTGAAGGGCTTGTCGCCACTGATGTCAATGAACCGTCCAATACAAGCGGCGCCGCCAGTCTTGGTTTTACCAGGGATTTTTTTACTGATAAATTTAACGTAAACGGGGAAGTATTTTACAACGCCGAAAAGGACGTTTACTTTTATCGCCCGGAAACCAATATTCGGAAAGACGGAACAAGTCCCTATATAGAAAATCTCAACCTGGCGTTAAATCTGCGCTATAAGTTTGGGGGAAAAGGCGATCCCCGCCTTCTTGCCCAGGCACGTTATGCGCCATTTGAAAATTCAGCGCAGTTGATACCCGGTTTCACGTTGAATCCCTTGCCCCATATTGAGTTTTCCGCGGCCGTACCCATGGCTCTGGGCAGCAAAGAAGGTTATTACTACAAAAACACCTATATAGTGGACCTCGACAATAAGCCCATTCCTTTTTGCGTGGTACTGGTGGTCAGCTTAAAAGGCAGTATCCAGGTTGCGCACGTCAACTGAGAAGAAATTTAACCACGGAGGACACGGAGTTTCACGGAGGAAGAGGAATTAAGATACTAATATCTTAAACCTCCGTGTTACTCCGTGGTGAATTTCTTCTTCTTACTTTATTTTCTTGACAGCGATTTTTTCAATACGGTTGCCGTCCATTTCCAGAACGGTGAAGCGGCAGTCCTGATAGACGAAACTGTCGCCTGAGCGGGGGAGTTCACCGGCAAGTGAAAGCACAAAACCCGCAAGGGTATGGTAGCCGCCGTGCGCGCCGCCGGAGGAATCCATGGCGGCGGAAAGGCCGGGCAGGGAGAAAAGCGCCGCCGCCTCATCAATATTGAGGCCGCCGCCTGCCAGCCATGAGCCGTCTTCCTGCTGTACCGCCTGTTCTTCCGCGCGGACGGGAACGGTCAGCTCGCCGACAATTTCTTCCATCAGGTCAAGTACGCTGACCATGCCGGCAAAACCGCCGTATTCGTCCATAACAAACAGAAAATTCGCCTTACCCCGCCTGAATGATTCAAAGGCCTTCAGCGCCGGCATGGTTTCCGGGGCGAACAGGGCTGGTTTCATTATCGCTCGCAGTCCGGCAGGCGGGTCACAGGCCGCGTCAAGGATTATATCTTCCGTATAGGCCGCTCCCACAATGGCGTCAAGGGCGCCGTCGGCCGCGGGAAAACAGCGTTGATGACGGTATTCCAGAACCTTCGCGCGGATGTCAGCTAACGGGGCGTTGATATCAAGCCATTGGATTTCGGAACGGTGAGTCATAAAAGCGCCAAGGGGCCGGTCTCCCAGATAAAAAACCCCTTCTACCATTGTTCTTTCCTTGCTTTCAACAATGCCCGATTTTTCCCCTTCCATAAGGGCAAAGCGCAGATCATCCTCGGTCATGGCCGGCGGCTCGGCTTCCGCGGGGAATATTTTCCGCAGCTGCCGGCCGGCGTTGCGCATCAGCGCGTAAAAAGGCCGCAGGGGCAGGGCGAAAACTTCAAAGAGGGGGAGGGCGGCCGCGGTTATATTTTCCGCGGCGCGGCGGGTGATGCAGAATATGAGGCTGTCCACTGTCAGAATTACACCAATCAATACGGCGGTGCAGACGGCCGCGGACAAAAAGACCGGCGGCGCGGCGGATTGTATGACTATTCCGGCAATAACGGCGGCAAAGGTTCTGAGGGCGATGCGCCAAAAATGGGCGGCCATAAAATACCGCCCCGAATCTTCCGCCGCTTTCAAAAGCCGGCGGCGGCGCCTGAGGCCCTGTTTTTCGGCGTTACCGGTTTCTGTGCGCAGATGGGGTTTGCCGGCGGTTTTTAACGCCTGTTCAAACAGGGAAAAAAATCCGCTTGCCAGGATCAGGGCGGCAATGAGTATAATCATCGGCGAATAACTAACCTTCAAGCTCCGCCTTGGTAAGGGGGCGGACTATGGAACAGCCGTTAGTTGAAGTCTGTATGGCTTTGTTTTTCCCGTTGGGCATAAGTTCCCCGAATACCTCTACGATGGGGAAGCGGGGATTCTCCGGATTCACGTCAACCACCTGCCCCTTTTTCCCGTTGGATAACAGTACATACAGGCCGATGGGGTACAGCGACAGCGAATATACCAGCGCCCGGACGATGGTGTCATCGTATTGTTTTCCCTCATTTTTCAGCAGTTCCAGTATTCCCGTATGGCCGTCCTTGGCGTCCTTGTAGGAGCGGCTGGATAAAATAGCCTCATAAGAACACGCCACCGCGATAATTTTCGCGTACAGGCTGATTTTATCGCCGGTCTTGCGCTGGGGATACCCGGTCCCGTTTTCCCGTTCATGGTGCTCAAGCGCCCCCAGGCAAATAACCAGGGGAAAATCAAAGGATTTCAGGATGTTAAAGCCCAAAACCGGGTGGGCGTACAACAGTTTCCGTTCCTGTTCGGTCAGGGCCCGTTTGCTCGTATAATTCTCCTGGGGCAGTTTGATCATACCAACCTCGTGAAAAAGCGCGGCAATGCCCAGTTCTATAAGCCGGTAAGGCTGTAATTTAAGGTTGGTTCCGATGATTATGGCGATGATGGTGGAACGTGTGGTATGGGATACCTGCTGGTTTTCTTCCTGTTCCGGGCTGGTCAGCCATTTTGTCCGCATGAGAAAACGGCGGTGATCCCGTACATAATCACAGACCGCCTTGATCTTCTCCGCCACGGGGTTAAAGTCCAACTCGGTTTTGATAGGCAAAAAAGCGTAAAGGGTCTTTACATATTTCTGGAATGAAACGTAAAAAGCGTCCGCCTGCTGTATTTTGTCCAGATCGGCTACGGTGGAGGGATCGGTTTTTACCGTTTCATTGGCGGTCTGTTCCTGTTCGCCTGAATAGTTTTCGCAGGGTTCTCCGTCGCTGAATACTTCGGAAAAGCCCCAGTCGTTTATGGTCCTCATCAGTTCATTCGTTATGGGCATTTCCGGCGCGGTAAGAACAAACGCCGAATCCAGGTACACTGCCTTGGAAAAATAACCGGAGGGGGAAATATCCTTGAGCGGGAAATTTTTCATTATTGACTCTCTCCTCTTCTTTACTCTATCTTATATTTTAGAGGAGTTTCTACCTAAATTGCAAATACGAATAATCTTTTTTAACATATTTTTGATTTTTTTTCTGTTTATCGCGGTTTTTTTTGTCATGTTTTGGGGAAAAGGCCAAACGATAGAATTGGCGCAAAAGGTCTGGCCGACGGGGCTTGCCGTATTGGTGTCCCTGGGTATTATAAATACGGTTCTTATACTGAACCGGAAACTGCTGGCCCTGCTGGAAGCGGAGGATTGGCCGGCTTTGACCGCTTATTTGGAGAAAAAAATCTACGAGGAGGGGGTGTATAAGCCCCGTTATGTAAAATTTCTGATCCAATCCTGCCTTGCGACGGGGAATTTTGACGGCGTAATAAACCTTAAAAACAGGCTTGCCGCCGCGAAACCGGCCCTGGTGGAAGATAATGCCCTGATTTTGGGGACTGTTTACCTTCTCAGCGGAAATACCGCCGCCGCCGTGGAATTTTTCAGGGAAAGGCTGGGAAAGAAAGGAACGAAAGAAATGGACTGGCTGCGCTGGTTCTATGGTTTTTCCCTGGTTCTTACCGGATCTCATCAACAGGCGGGACCCGTCATGGAAGAACTTGCGGCGGATATACCGGAGGCGGGCGCGCATGACGCGCTGGTTACGGGACTTGCGGCCTTTGTACTGGCAGAGTTGGCGGGAAAAAACCCCGCCGCTCCCGCCGCGTGGCGAATCCGGGCCGAAGAAGGAAAAAGCAGGGCGCGGAAAGCGTTAAAAACCGCCGGAAAATGGGCAAGAAAAACGAAGCAGCTTAAAACCAAAGTGCATGGAGCGGTCATCAGGAGCTATGTGGACAAGGCCGGCGCGTGGATTTGGGGAGGGTAATTACCATGAAAAATGTTGAAAAATCATCAAAGCTGGAAAATGTATGTTATGACATACGCGGACCCGTCCTCAAGGAAGCAAAAAAAATTGAGGAAGAGGGGTTTCGCGTCATTAAGCTTAACATCGGCAGTCCCGCCTCATTTGGCCTTAACGCGCCCGATGAAATAATCCATGATATGATCATCAATTTGCACAATGCCCTGCCGTACGGCGATTCACGCGGTCTGTTTGCCGCCAGAAAAGCCGTTATGCAGGATTTCCAGACCAAGGGCGTAATGGATGTAGAAATCGACGATATTTTTATCGGCAACGGCGTCAGCGAATTGATAATGATGTCCATGCAGGGACTTTTGAATTCGGGGGATGAAGTCCTTGTCCCGATGCCGGACTATCCCCTGTGGACAGCCGCCATTACCCTTGCGGGCGGCAAAGCGGTTCACTATCTGTGCGATGAGGCTTCCGACTGGAATCCTGATCTGGATAACATTCGTTCCAAAATCAGCGCCAAAACAAAGGCCATTGTCGTTATAAACCCCAATAACCCGACCGGCGCTGTGTACAATCGTTTTATTCTGGAAGGTATCGCCCAAATAGCCAAAGAGAACGATTTAATCGTATACGCGGATGAAATTTACAGCCGGATAACCTATGACGGGGCCGTACATACCCCCATGTCTACGGTTGACCCCGACATTCTCACCATCAGTTTTGACGGACTGAGCAAATCATGGCGCGCCACCGGTTTCCGCGCCGGCTGGATGGTTCTTTCCGGCAATAAAAAAAAGGCGGCGGATTATATTGAAGGGCTTGATATGCTTGCCAATATGCGCCTGTGTCCCAATATGCCGGGTCAATTTGGCATTCAAACCGCCCTGGGCGGCTATCAAAGCATCAAAGACCTGATCGTTCCCGGCGGGCGTTTGCGGGAACAGCGGGACGCGGTGGTCAGCCTTGTCAGGGAAATCCCCGGCCTTTCCGTGGTAGAACCGAAAGGCGCTTTGTATTGTTTTCCGAAAGCAGACGTTAAACGCTTCAACATAACCAACGATGAAAAATTTATGCTCGACCTGCTCCGTGAACAGCATCTATTGTTGGTTCACGGCACGGGCTTTAACTGGAAAAAACCGGATCATTTCCGCATTGTGTTCCTTCCCGACAAGGACACTCTGACCGACGCGGTACATCGATTGGGTTATTTTTTGGCGAATTACCGGCAGCAGAGTTAGAGGGAAGAATTTTCACCACGGAGGACACGGAGTTACACGGAGGAAGAGGAATTAAGATATTAGTATCTTAAACCTCCGTGTAACTCCGTGTCCTCCGTGGTTAATTTCTTCATCATATTAATCTGTACCCTGATACTCCGCCCAGAGTACATCGGCGTAATTGTTGGTATCTTTTCCGTTACCCGACGCGAAAACCCCCGCCAGCGTGCCGACAAAACCGCCCGCGTGTTCAGTGCTGAGGATGCGGGCGTCCAGCGGGGTGAACAGATGTTTCAGTGAATATTGATCTTTTCCAAAAAAGAAAGAAAGCGTCATTTCTTCACAGCAGACCGCCAGAACCAGCGGTTTTTCCAGTTGAGGGGCGGTAAGGACCAGTTCATCTTCCTTGCCCGCCGCGCGGATAATCCGTAACGCGATGTTGCCGGAATCATGCAAAAAAAATTCATAACGGTACTGCCAGTCCTCGCTCTGCAGCAGAATGATACCGGCGGATTCAGAATCTGTCTGGGGATTAAATTCAATGGCGGCGGAGAATAGCCAGTTTTTATGCCGCAGCCGCCTTCCGGCAAAGGCGGGGTGGTCTTTGCCGCGCATACTCGCCGCTTTGGTAAACAGCCGCAGGGCGCCGGGCCGCGCCGTCAGGCTCAGGGCGGCGTCTTCTTCTTTGACGGGCATACGGAGCGTCAGCCAGTGAAGGGGCAGCCTCAGCGCGTCAGGCGTAATTTTATCGCCGCCGTCATTGCGGCTAACGGTAAAATGATCGCAGGAACTTTCATGGCTCCAGTCATGATCATGCGGGTAGAATTCCGGCGTATAGGGCATGGGGTATTCTTGTTCAACCAGTCCGGTTTTTGACGCGACGCGGGGCCAGCCGTCTTCCCAGACAAGGGGAACCATAAACGTTTCCCTGCCCAGGGGGCATACCTCCTGAAAGGGCCGGGAAGCCAGCAGCGCCATCCACCAGTTTCCCTGGGGGTCGTCGGTCATATCGGCGTGTCCCACGTTGACAATTTCCGCGTTCTTTCCCAGATAGCGGTGCGTTAAAATGGGGTTGCCCGGTTTCCCTTCCCAGGGCCCGCGGATATTGTGCGCGCGGGCGGCGCATACCGCGTGATCGCGGCTGGTTCCGCCCTCAGCATGGAGCAGATAATACCAGCCGTTGATACGGTAGATGTGCGGCCCCTCCGGCCAAATCACGTTACGCAGCGCCCCCCGCCAAATACCGACGCTTTCGCCGATCAGGGGGTTCTTTCCCGCGGCAAGCAGTGAAAGGTCCATTTCACGGATGTATATTTCGTAGTTGCCCGAATAGGCTTCCCCTTCCGGCGCCGGATGGGTTCCGACATACCAGGCCGCGCCGTCATCATCAAAAAAAATCGAAGGGTCTATACCGTCGGCGCCGGACAGCCACACCGGATCCGACCAGGGACCGGCAGGGTCTTGCGCGGTTATGATAAAATTGCCGCCCGTGCGTATCAAAGTGCAGACTATGTAGAAGGTTCCCTGATTATGGCGGATGGTAGGGGCATACAGCCCCTCAGAAATCCGGTGCCCGTCAAAACAGAGTTGTCCCGGGCGGTGGATGGCGTTGCCAATCTGTTTCCAGTGGCGCAGGTTCCAACTGTGAAAAATCGGAATACCGGGAAAATACGCAAATGTGGAATTAACCAGATAAAATTCAGGCCCCACGCGGCAGATTGAAGGGTCGGGGTAAAAACCGCTAAGAATGGGATTGCGGTAGGTTTGTGTCATAATACCGCGTTAATGTTAGGGATAAAACCCTGAATTGTCAAGAAAAAGAAAGAATATAACCACGGAGGACACGGAGTTTCACGGAGGAAGAGGAATTAAGTATCTTAAACCTCCGTGTAACTCCGTGTCCTCCGTGGTAAAAATTCTTCTTTCTCTCATACCCCGCAACGCCCCCTCTGGTTTGTACGATCAATCAAAAGAATATATTTTTGTACTGTAAAATTTCCAGAAAGTGTTATATTATTTATAATAGGGAAAAAGGAAGGTTGTATGCCCATAGTTGTTGATGAAAACATGATACCGGATATCCGGTACGTCATTTTTCGCAAATGTACCCCGGCCTGGGAAATGCCCGAACAACGGCTGGACGACTGTAACCTTACCTACCTCGTCCAGGGAGAAGCCCGTTACACCATAAACGGCCAGACCGTTGATCTGACGCCGGGCAGCCTGCTGGTTCTTCCCCGCGGGAGTACCCGTAAGGGAACCACTTTCCCTGACCGGCTCATGCACTGTTTTTCGGTGGATTTTGTCCTGCAAAACGCCAAAAATCAGGATATTCCCCCGCCTTTTCCGTTGACCTCCCTGCCGGGCCGCCATGAGGACATTGTGCATCTATTCCATGAACTGTCGTTTGCCTGGCTGAACAAACATCCCGGCTATATTATCAAGTCCAGGGGGCTGTTTCTGCAAATTCTCCACCGTTTTCTGGAACTGATTATTTTCAAGGTTGATTCCAGCGCCGGAGATTCCCGCATTACCAGGGCTATCCGCTACATGGCGGCCCATTACTCCGAGCGCATCTCGGTAAAAATGATGGCGGAAATAGCGGGCCTGAATCCTACCTACTTCGGGCTCCTGTTCCGGCAGGAAATGGGGATAAGTTTTAACCGTTATCTGATACAAGTCCGCGTACGGAACGCCGCCGACATGCTTGCCAGCGGCGAATACAAGGTCAGCGACATTGCCGAAGCCTGCGGCTTTACCGACGTATCCCACTTCTACAAACAGTTCAAACTGATAAAAGGCTTCCCCCCTTCGCACAGCCTTCCTAAAAAATTTTAAAAGAAGATTCACACAAAGATCACAAAGGTACAAAGAACACAAAGAATTAACCACGGAGGACACGGAGTTACACGGAGGGGGAGAATATAACCACGGAGGGAAGAGGATATTAGTATCTTGATTTTTCTTCCTCCGCCGCGCGCCCGGCTGAATAAATCCAGCCGGCATTACTGTTTACGGTAGCTTTTTTTGTGCGCGGTAACATGTCGCACTTATTCGGTCAACGCCCCTTGTTGGGGCGCGGTTATTCGGTTACCGTGTAACTCCGTGTCCTCCGTGGTGAAAATTCTTCCCCACATCCCGCATCGCTTCGTGACAAAAAACACCCCTTGTTTTTCATCTTGTTTTCCCATACCATAAACCCATGCCCTTTACCTTTTTTAACACCCTGGGACGAAAAACGGAAACTTTCCAGCCGCGGGAGACCGGCAAAGTCGGTTTTTACGGCTGCGGGCCGACCGTTTACAACTATGCTCATATCGGAAATCTGCGGGCGTATGTGGTGCATGACATTCTTGTCCGCGCTCTCAGGCGGGCGGGTTACGAAGTAAACCATGTGATGAATATAACCGATGTGGGGCACTTATCCGATGACGCCGACAGCGGCGATGATAAAATGGTCAAGAGCGCCGCCGAACGCGGCAAGAGCGTGCTGGAAATTGCCGCAATGTATACCGCCGCTTTTTTTAACGATACGGACCGTTTGAATATACGGCGGCCCACAACGGTGTGCAAAGCGACTGAGCATATCGCCGACATGATCGCGCTGATTCAACGCATTGCGGATAACGGATACACCTATTCCGCGGGGGGCAACCTGTACTTCGACATTACCCGCTTTCCCGCTTACGGTGAGCTTGCCCTGCTGCGGCTGGATGATCTGAAAGCCGGGGCGCGGACTGCCGTGGATGAATATAAACGCAGCCCCCACGATTTTGTACTGTGGTTTACCAAAAGCAAATTTGAGAATCAGGCGCTGGTGTGGGACAGTCCCTGGGGACGGGGCTATCCGGGCTGGCATATTGAATGTTCCGCGATGAGCATTAAATACCTGGGGGAACAGTTTGATATTCACGCGGGCGGCATCGACCATATACCGATCCACCATACCAACGAGATAGCGCAGAGCGAGGCGGCGACCGGTAAAAAACCCTGGGTGCGTTATTGGCTGCACAATGAATTTCTGGTGCTGGATAAAGAAAAAATGTCCAAGTCGGCGGGCGGTTTTTTAACCTTGCAGGCGCTGGTTGATAAAGGCTACGATCCGCTGGATTACCGTTACTTTTTGCTGGGGGGGCATTACCGTAGCCAGCTGCAATTTTCCTGGAATGGTCTTGAAGGCGCGAAAAACGCCCGCGCCTCGCTGACGGATAAAATCCGCGTTCTTGCGGAAAAAGCGGGCAGGGCGGGGGAGGGCGGCGGCGCGGAAAGTACGGCAAAATATGCGCAAACATTCAACGCCGCCATTGAAGATGACCTGAACACCCCGCGGGCTTTGGCGGAGTTATGGGGGCTGGCGCGGGACAGCGCGGCAGAGCCGCGGGCGGCGCTGGCGGCGGCATATGACATGGACGAGGTACTGGGGCTGGGCCTGCGCGCCGTTCTTGAGCGGGAAAAACAGCCGGAAGATGAGGAATTTAAGCGGGAAATTGAGGGGATTATCACCGAACGGGCCGCGGCAAAACAGGCAAAGGACTTTGCCCGGGCGGACCATTTACGGCAAAGTCTCAAAGAACGGGGCATTGTTCTGGAAGACGGGCCGGGCGGCACTATCTGGCGCAGAATGGCCGGAACCGTATAAGAGTGTAACAAATTGGGGGAAAACTTGTTTTTTTTATGTAGAGAAATGGGGAGATGGCGGAAATGAGCGAGACTGAGTTCCGTCAGTTGTACAATGCGGCCTTCCCTATTTTGTACAAAGTGGCCTACCGTATTGCCAATTCAGGCGAGGCCGCCGAGGATCTCTGCCAGGAGGCTTTTTTTCGCCTCCATGAGAAAAACATGGTTTTTCCCAGCCCGGAAGAGGCTACCTACTGGCTTATCCGGGTAGTTAAAAACGCCGCCCTTAATTACGCAAAGCGGAAACAGCGCGAGCGAAGGGCGTATCAACGGGCATTCAGGGAAGATGTCCGGCAGACAGAAACCGGGGAGGGGCAGCTTGTTAAAAAAGAAACCAAGAGCGAGGTTTTGCAAGCCCTGAGCCAACTGCCGGATAATCTCCGCATCGTGCTGGTATTGAAGGAATACGCTGAATTGAATTATAAGGAAATTGGACGGGCGCTTGGTATAAGCGAAGGGAATGTTAAGGTGCGGGTTTTCCGGGCGAGGGAACGGCTTGCCGATCTGCTGCGCGGAATCCTGCCCGGTGAAAGAGAGGAGAGTCAGCAAGATGGCGCAATTATGTCCTGATCGTCAACTGCTTTCAGTCTATTTCGACGGGGAGATGCCTTCTCCCTGGAAAGAAAAAATGGAGTCCCATATTGCCGGTTGTCCTGAGTGCGCCCGGCGCCTGGAGGCGTATCAGCGCATTTCCCGCGCGTCTGCCGGGGATGTATTCGCCGGGGAAGAGGCCGCGGCCAAAGAACGGGTTTGGCGCAGACTGGAACAGTGTACCGGCAGGGCCGCCGACAATTCACCGGCATGGCCGACGGTTGTACGGGACAGGGCGGTATGGCGGCGGCATATTTCCGTTCCGCTTCCCGCGGCGGCGGCGGCTGTTATCCTGTTTATTATCCTGTCCTTTTTTATGGGCTTAAGGATATCAAGAACAGCGGAAAGTTCCGGCATGACCCTCGCCGCCGAGTCCGAGTTTGACACGCCGGACAACATTCCCGTTTCTGATATGGAAGACGTACTGCAGTATTTGAGCAGTCGTGACAACGGCGAAATAATCATCCTCCGCCTGCCGGAAAGCCGCAATTTTGTTAACTATGGCGAGCCTGCCATTATCAATGCCGCCGATTATTCCCGTCAGACAACGGGCCGGAATACGCCGGGATGGAGAAAACCGTAAGATGCGCCGCCGGCACCTGTTGTATTGTGTTATTTTGACTCTGGTACATGCCGCGGTTATACCGGCGCAGGAAACGAACGCGCCGTCGGGGCGGAGGGAAGAAGCGGCGGCGCTGTCCGGTAATTCCTTTTTCCAGGATATTTTCCCCCAATTCAGGAGCAGGGCGCTGGTGATGGAGATAAACGCCCGCATCGTGGAACAGAATCAAACCGTCATATGGAATGAGTCGCACCAAAAAACGACCATGCCGGGCCGTCCGATTGGCATAAAACTGGTAGGGGCAAACCTCGTGGTGGTAGCCCAGTTTACCCCCTATATTCGCCGAAGTATGCAGAAGTTTCTGGTTGCGCAGGGACAAATATGGGTGGAAATTCCCAGCCAGGGGATGCGTTACCATACCTCAATGCAGGTAATACCGCTGGAATTCGACCAGCCGGTTTACTTTTTCCCTCTCGGTCCCCGCAAGGATGATGACGCGGCCTGCATCGAAGTAATGATTACCTTACGTCCTTATGAAGATAATTAAAGGTTTAGCGCCGGTAATTTTAATTACCCTGTTCAGCTGCCGCCCCCAGACGCCGCTTATCCGTTCTATTTATCCCCAAATCGGCTCAATGGGCGAGATAGTAACCATTAAGGGGGCCTTCTTTGGCAAAGAGCGGGACGAGTCGTACATTATCATAGCGGGGGCGCAGCCAACCAGTATGTCCTACCTGGAATGGCAAGACGATGAGATCGTGTTCCGTACTCCCGAATTCGGGGAAGCCGGGCTGGTTTATGTCTATGTCAAGGGCAGGAAAAGCAACGGCGTGCTGTTTGCCAACAGGGCAACGCTGCCCCGGCCGGTACGGGGTGACGATACGGCGGCGGGGCCGCGCGTTATTTCCATAACGCCCCCGTCAGGGGCGGTAGGCTCCCTGGTCAGCATACGCGGGACCGGCTTTGGCAGTTCGCGCTTAAACGGCGGCGTCTTTTTTTCATGGAACGCGCAGGCGTCCGCTTCGGCCCCGGTTGAGGCGCGGGTGCAGGAATTCGCCGAAGTTTCTGAATTTGAGTTTGGCTATGAGTTGTGGACCGATCGGGAAATACGGGTACATGTCCCCGACGGCGCATCCGGCGGAAATATGGAAATACGAACCGCGCGGGGCAGTTCTCCTCCCATGAATTTTGATTTGAGCGGCAGATCGGGAACAAAAACTTTTAATGACAAACGCAGTTATACGTTCAATTATTCGGTAAACGTGAAGATCGGTGAGGCGCAGGCGCCCAATACCCTGTACCTCTGGGTTCCCCGTCCCGCGTCATCGGCGGCGCAGAGAAATATGGAACTGCTTGAAGGCAGTATAGAGCCGTTTGTCGACAACTACCGGGGAATCAGCCTGTACAAGCTGGACAACCTGACGGCAAACAGCGACATACAGATCGGTCTTTCCTGGAAAGTTGACGTTTACCGTGTGGAAACGACGGTATGGTCCCCATCCATTAAACAGGACCCTAACTCTCCCATCAACACGGCCTACACCCAAAGCAGCGCCCAATTTCCCGCCAACGATCCCCGCATGGTAAACCAGGCCGCGGCAATAACGGGCAAGGAACGCAGCCCCTACATTAAGGCGCAGAAAATCTATGAATGGATAACGGGCGGCCATTTTGCCTGGGAAAGCCAGTCGAAGGGGGATGTTTTTACCGCGCTGGAAACCAAACGTATCGATTCCTGCCTCGCCGCGCTCCTGTACTGCACACTGCTCCGCTCGGCGGGGATTCCCTGCCAGCCGGTAGCCGGGGTGCTGGTCAGCCGGAACCGGCAGACCATGAACCATTACTGGGCGGAATTCTGGATAGACGGTTTTGGCTGGGTTCCCGTTGATCCGGCCATGGGCGCCGGGGCAATTCCGGAGCAGTTCGGCGCCCGTTCAGACAAATCGAATTATTACTTCGGCAATATTGACAGCCAGCGGATAGCGTTTTCGCGGGGTTTTTCCAATCTGTCGCCCATGGATCCCCGCGGCCGCACCGCGGCGCACGGCCGCTTTTATTCCCTGCAAAATATCCGGGAAGAGGCTATCGGCGGCATCGAGTCCTATTCAAGCCTGTGGGGGGATATTACAATTACCGGAATATATGCACAATAGGAGTATGGTAACGGTAATTTCACTGGGCGGCTCCATCGTAGCTCCCGACAGCGTTGACGGGCCATTTCTTAAACAATGCGCGCAGCTTATCCGCGGCCTGATCGAGGAAGACGATAAGCGGCGTTTCATTTTTGTGGTAGGCGGCGGCGGCCCCGCCCGCGTCTGGCAAAACGCCTACCGCGAGGTCTGCGGCAGTTCAGTCCGTAATGAAGAAGCGGACTGGATTGGAATCATGGCGACGCGGCTTAACGCCCAGCTGGTCAAGGCGGTCATGTCCGAATGGTGCTCCCAGGATGTGGTCACCGATCCCACCCGCGCGAAACCTCTTAAAGGCAAGGTGCTGGTAGCCGCGGGCTGGAAGCCGGGTTTTTCCTCAGATAACGACGCGGTGCTGCTTGCCAAACGATTTCACGCAAAAATCGTTATCAATCTTTCCAATATTGAAAAGGTCTACACCGCCGATCCCAAAAAAGATCCTTCCGCCCGGCCGCTGGACCGCGTTTCATGGGCGGATTTTCGCGCGATGGTGGGCGACGAATGGGTTCCCGGGAAAAACGTTCCCTTTGATCCCATTGCCAGCCGCCACGCGGAAAAAATTGGTTTGAAGGTAATATGCGCCGCGGGGAGAGACCTTGAAAACCTCAGAAAAATTATCTGCGGCGGGGAGTTTACAGGTACAACCATTGGCTGAATTGACCCTTGCATACCTTGAGAGCCTCAGCACCGGCGAACTCATTGAGCTTGCCGCCGGAAACGGCGTGGATATTCCGCCCGGCCTTGAACGCGCGTTCATCATCGAGGAACTGCTGTACCTTACCCATGATCCTGATGATAAAAACGGAGAAACGGAATTCTGCGACATTAATTACCGTGATTTACATCACCATGAATTTGCCGAGTTTATGGTTCTTCCCCAGCAGTACCATGTTACATTTATTGACGTTCTTATCCGCGACCCCCTGTGGGCGTTTGTTTTTTGGGAAATAAAAGCCAATGACCGCGGCCTCTATGAAAACGCCGCTGATTTTAAGGGTTACTGCCTGCGGGTAACTCCCCTCAAGGAAGACAGCCTGCAGCCGGATGAGGCGGCTTCTTTTATGGTGACGGTGAATTCCGGCGATTCCGCCCGGTATCTGGGATTTCCGCCGGAAGACGGGCCGTGTTTTAAGGTTGAGTTGTGTATGCTGAATCATGAAGGCTGCACGGCGCTTGCGGAGTCCCGCCCATTCAGGCTGCCGCGCCTGATTAAACTGAAACCGGACAAAGACCTGCAGGCAGTGTACCGTAATTCCCTGGCGCAGTTGTCCGGAGTTGACCGCTTTTCGCTGGTTCAAAGCGAAGACCGCCAGCTCCGCCCGCGGGACAGTAAAGGGTAGTTTATGAGTGTCCGCGGCGCTATCTCCCTGGTACTGAATGTTCATCACCCCTATGTAAAGGAATTTTCCACTTTACCCCAACAGGATGAGGATTTTTCGGAAGACGCCCCCTTTGAAAACATAAACCTGGCCCCCGGATCAGTTGAGGAAAGCTGGTTTTTTGAAGCCCTTTCGGAAACATACCTGCCCCTGCTCATGCTCTTTGACCGGCTGGAAGCCGATCATGTCCCTTTCCGCATGGGCCTTTCCCTTTCGCCCGTTATGGTCCAAATGTTACGCGACGAGCTTCTCCGGAAAAAATACGCCGCCTATCTGGATCATCAGATTGATTTTGGCAGACAGGAAATTGAACGCCTCAGCGGAAAACCCGCGCTGCGCCTGCTGGCCCAGCGTTACCTTGACGAGGCCGTTGACCGGCGCGCCGTCCTGATCACCCGTTACGACGGCAATATTTTCGGGGCGCTTGAGCATTATCAACAGAAAAGAAAAATAGAATTTCTTGCCGCTCCGGCTACCCATGCCTTTCTTCCCTTTTTCTGCTCTTTTCCCGAAGCCCTGCACGCGCAGATGGAAACAGCCCTTTCTTTTTACCGTTATTCGCTCGGTATCACCCCCCAGGGTTTTTGGCTCCCTGAATTGGGCTGGTCGAAAGAGCTGGACCCGTTTCTGCGCTCATATAATTTTAATTACACCATTGCCGACAGTCATGGCTTTGTGCTGGGAAACCCGCCGCCCTCACGGGGCAGTTTTTTTCCCGTGAGAACGCCGCAGAACATCATGGTACTGGCCCGTGATTTTTACGCCTGCGCCGATATAAACAGAATGTCCCGGGAAGGGCCGTACCGCGACAACAAGCGTGATGTCGGTTATGAACTTCCCATCGCAATGCTCAGCCCCTTTATCGCCCAAAACGGGGCGCGATGCCAAACGGGATATAAATACTGGCAGACGCCATCCGGCGGCGCCAAAGGCGAAGACATCCCCTATGATCCGGCCGCGGCGCAAAAAACCGCGGAGGAACACGCGCGGGTTTTTCTTGAAAATTGCAGCGGCAGGCTTGAATCGGCCCGGCGTTTTATGGAGGAAACTCCCCTTTCCCTCTGCGCCTTCAACGCGGACAGTTTTGGACGCCATTGGCATGAAGGGCCCCAATTTCTGGAAAACCTGTTCCGGCTTGCGGCGGATTACCGGGAACTTCAGTTTATGACTCCCGGGGAGTACCTCTACCAGCAGCCTATTTCGGCGTTTGAAATATCCCTTCCCGAATATTCATCCTGGGGTGATAACGGCTACGCCCAGGTCTGGCTGGATTCCTCCAATGACTGGATTTACCGCCATCTCAGCCGTTCCATCAACCGGATGATAAATTTGGCGGACCGGTTTTCCGGAAGCTCAAGCCTTAAAGAGCGAACCATGAATCAGGCCGCCTGTGAATTACTCCTTGCCATGGCTTCGGACTGGCCCGCCCTGCTGTACCGTCAGGAAAGTACCGTCTATGCCCGTAACCAGCTTGAAGACGCTTTACAGAATTTCACCACGATATATGAGGCTTTGGGCAGCAACTACATAAGCACCGAATGGCTTACCAACCTGGAACGCCGCCATAATATTTTTCCCCATATCAATTACCGCGTGTTTAAGAGGAAACAGTAAAAGATTTCACACAAAGATCACAAAGGTTATATGAGCACAAAGGAAAAAAAAGGGGGGAGTTGTAAGCTATCTGAGCTTGTTAATTTTACGATAAGATAACATACAAAACCCCCCTGACTCCTCTTTGTGTTCTTTTCTTTCTTCGTGTTCTTTGTGTGGAATCTTACTATGAAAACAGACCGTATTTGTTGTATACTTACCAAAGAGGGAACATCATGACATTTAGCGAACGGATGAAAGAATTATTGGATCAGGGGGTGGCGGCGTCAAAGGAATTTGCCCTGAAAGCCGGGGCTAAAGCCCAGGATCTGGGCGAGCGGGGTATTCTGACGCTGGAAGTAAAACAACTTGAAAGCCAGGCGGAAAAACTCCTCAGCCGCCTGGGGAATGAGGCTTATCAGACATTTGTCGAGCGAAACCGGAAAACTCTTAACCGGAATACTCCGGAAATTGAGGATATACTGGCGGAGATTACCACCGTGCGCGAAACGATTGAGCACAAGGAAACGGAACTGCGTAACAGGCGCTCTTAATGGCAATGATATGAAACTTGATCCCATTCTGACCAAAGCAAACAGACTGGTGCGTTCCGGCAAATACGAGGCGGCAATACGAACCCTTGAGCCGGAGATAAACCGCTACCACGGTTCATTTCACTATTATTATCTGTTGGCATCCTCCTGCCTGCGTATCGGCGACTATGGCGGCGCGTTGACTTACTTCCGCCTTGCCCACGAAACCAAACGGCAGGAGCCTCTGGCAATTTTGGGATTGGCCGCCCTTTTTTTCCGCAAGGGTGAAACGGAACGCGCCGTAGACTATTATCTTGACGTTCTGGAACTCAATGAAAAAAACCGCATCGCCAGAAAAGCGATGAAAGTGCTCCGCAGGCAGGCGGGAACCGATAATTTTTTAAGCTGGATCGAGGCGGGGAAGTTTCCTTCCCTGTATCCGCCTATTCCCTTTCCGGGCTTTTCCGCCAAAGAAAAGCTGGGGGCCCTGGGCATCCTCCTTGTCATCGGTATCTTTACGTTCATCTGCCTGGTAGGTTTCAAAGTAATTCCCAATCCCTTTTACCCGCGGGGCAGCAGGGCCGGCGTTACCGGAGGCGTCAGCGCGCTTTCCTTAACCCGCGAAGACCGAATGGCCCCCGTTCAAACAGGCGGCTCATACCGTTACATCCTCACGCGGGTTCAGGCGCTTGACGTCTATGAAAAGGCCCTGTCCCAGTTTACCGCCTACCGCGACGAAGCCGCCCGCGTTAACCTGAACCGGATACTGGAATCCAATGCCGCCGAAGGGCTGAAAAACCGGGCGCGGGTCATCATCTCATACATGGAAGTCCCCGGTTTTGACACCTTCAGGCGCGGTGACAATGTCCCGTATAACGTTGTCATCAAAGACCCCCTGTTGTACAACGGGGTACACGTTATCTGGCGGGGAATGGCCACCAATGTGGTAACTTCTGATAAAGGCACCAGTTTTGATTTTCTTGTCGGTTACGATACCCGTAAAACCCTGGAAGGCATAGTCCCCGTTGTATTCACTAACGCCATTCCCCTGAATCCGGAACAACCCCTGGAAGTCCTGGGACGCGTTATACCGGACGGTTCCGAAGGTTCCATACGGTTGGAAGGCATCGCCATACACCAGTCCAACAATTTATGAAAGCGGTCATTCAACGGGTTATTGACGCGTCGGTAACCGTTAACGGGGTAGTGAAGGGGAGTATTGCCCGCGGATTACTGGTCTACCTCGGCGTAGCGCAGGATGACACCGCCGCCGACGCGGACTGGCTTGCCGAAAAAACCGCCCATTTGCGTATTTTTGACGATTCTGAAGGAAAAATGAATCTTTCGCTGACTAAAATTGTTAATCAATGTAATAAATCGGTTAACAAAACTAATGTTAACCATGACATATCAATGATTAACAACGTAAATAATTATTTAACCACGGAGGACACGGAGTTACACGGAGGGGAAAGCCAAGTCGGTGTACTGACGGTTTCTCAATTTACTTTGCTGGGAGACGCCCGTAAGGGCCGCCGGCCCTCCTGGGGAAAGGCGGCGCCGCCGGAAAAAGCGCGGGAACTGTACGAATATTTTATGGAAAAAGTCCGGAAACAGGGTTTATTCTGCGCCAGCGGGGAATTCCAGGCCCACATGGAAGTAAAGTACACCAACGACGGCCCGGTAACCATTCTGCTGGATAGTAAACAGGTATTATGAAGAATATAACCACGGAGTTTCACGGAGGTTTAAGACATTTGTATCTTAATTCCTCTTCCTCCGTGTAACTCCGTGTCCTCCGTGGTAAAAATTCTTCCTGTTTATACAGGATTATGGGATATCCTCTTAAGAAAATCCTCAATCTCCCGGTTCCGGTCCAATATTGTTTTTTGTTGTTCCGACATGGACAGGTGAATTTTTATCCGCTGGAGCAGTAACGGGGTGACAAAGGGTTTGTGGATATAATCAACCGCGCCCAGTTTTAAGCCCTCCATCTCGCTGCTTTCGTCGTTCATGGCGGACAGGAATATAACGGGTATATCCTTGAACCGATCGTCGCTTTTCAGCTTTTTTATCGCTTCATACCCGTCCATATCCGGCATCCCCACGTCCAGCATGATTAAGTCCGCTTTGACATGTTCCAATAGTTCAAACATCTTCATTGCGGAGGGGCAGGGATACACCTCATACAGATCCTTCAGCGTATTCCTGATAGCCGCCAAATTTTCAGGAATGTCATCTACCGCGATAATCTTTTTTTGTTCATTTGCCATTTTCTTGCCTCCATTTACTCATAATCTTTAAGCCGTTCCGCCGCTTCGGAAAAACCCGAATTTTCAATTTTATCCCTTAACCATTGTATCATCTCATTGCCTTTTTCGTAATCCACGCTTTCCAGTACCGTCAAAATTTTATCGGCGCCTTTTATGTCGTAGTTTTCACAATTTTGCCGCAGTTGTTTCAGCAGTTCCTTATCGGGAGCTTTCTGGACGGGTTTCTTCTCTCTGGCCGCGTCATACTGATCCAGCCACGTTTTTATATTGGCGACAATGATTTTCGTATCGGCAATGAGTTTGCCGTTCAGCGCCCAAACGCCCCGCAAATTGCCTTCCTTGGATATTTTTTCCAGTTCAAAAGCCGCTTCCCGTATCGATTCCGCGCCTATGTTGGCGCTGGAGCCTTTTAATCCATGTACGGAAATGTTGTATTTAGGCAGGGTCTCTTCCGAGACGATCCTCAATTTTTCCAAAAGTCCGGGAGTGTTGGTAACATAGGAGCGCAGCAGCGCAAGGTATACGCTCGTATCACCGACGTACAGGGCAAGCCCTTTCTTCGTATCCACGCCCGGTATTTCTATGGTTACCGGCGCGTAATTATCGCCATAAACCGGCGCGGTCAGAACAGGCACGTCGTCGCGGGTTTCGTCACGCACCCATTTTCTGATAACCAAATCCAACTCCACCATGTCGATGGGTTTGGTTATATACGCCTGAAAACCGTGGGCATAAAACAACTGATCCGTTCCCTGGATGGCGTTGGCGGTCAGGGCGATTATCGGTATATTCTTCGCGTATTCCGTGCCCAGAGCGCGAATATGCTCCACCGTTTCTATGCCGTCCATATCGGGCATCATGTGATCCATGAATATGGCGTTGTAAACCGGCGTCCCGCTTTTTACCCGCTCAATCGCCGCCGGTCCGTTGTCCAGACAGTCAACCTGCATCTTGTATTTGCGCAAGAGGCCCGCCGTCACGTCCAGGTTGGTCAGTACGTCGTCAACTACCAGCACGCGGGCGTAGCTCAAGTCAATCCGTAATATCTTTTTGTTGGCGGTACGTTTATCTTCGGCATACTGGAAATTGCGGAGTTTCCTGGCGGCATCCGGCCCCAGAATCGTAGTATCGACAAAGTCCTGCTTGAGCCGCACATGGAAGGTCGTGCCTTGTCCGTACTCGCTTGCCGCGCTGATTTCCCCGTTCATCATCTCTACCAGTTTTTTGGTAATGGGCAGGCCCAGTCCCGTGCCTTCAATGTTGCGGTTGGTCTTGGTATCGACCTGGATATAGTCTTTGAACAGGTTTTTCAAATCCTGCTCGCGTACGCCGATGCCGGTGTCGCTGACGGTAATATTCATCCACACGGTTCTGGCTTCGCGCGTACAGCGTATGGTTAAATCAATGCTTCCCTCGCGCGTATATTTAACCGCGTTGGTCAAAAGGTTGATTAATATCTGTTTTACGCGCAGGTCGTCGCCGAACAGCCTTTCCGGCATATCGTCCTCAATATCCAGATGGAATTTAATGGATTTTTCCCCCAGGCGGGTAATAACAACGGTAACGACATCGTTTATAAGGCTTGCGGTAAAATACTCAACCGGCGTTAATTCCAGCTTGCCCGACTCAATTTTGGAAAAGTCCAAAATGGAATTTACAATGCTTAAAAGCGTGCTTCCCGCGTTGTTTATTTTCATTAAATTATTGGTAATAAAAACATCCTGGCGGTTGTCTTCCAGTATTAAATCGGTAAGCCCGATAACCACGTTAAGCGGGGTTCTCAGTTCATGACTCATATGGGCAAGGAAAGATGTCTTGGATTCCAAAGCGGCGCGGATTTCATCTTCCATTGTCTTGCGTGTGGTTATATCGCGCGCGATGCATAATATCCCGACAACTTCGCCGTTCTGCTTGAGCGGGGATAAAACCGATTCAAAAATCGCTTTTTTTCCCGTTAACGGAGCCGACAGGCTTAATTCGCGGGTAACTGATTTACCGCTTTGTATTACGGATACTTCTGTTTTATTTATCTTCTGTAACACATCGGGAGCATACCACGCGCTGTCCTCATCCACCTTGCCCAGCATATCCGCTTCGGGAATACCCCAAAATTTTTCAAAAGGTTTATTGCATTGCGTATATTTCAGGCTGGTATCCTTGCAAAACAGGATGTCCGGAATGGTATCAATTATCATCTGCAGTTTGGCGCTCTTAAACGCAAGCTCTTCCTCCAGAGCTTTACGCCGGCCTATGTCGTGTACAATGGCGAGCGTCCCCACGACAACGCCGTCCTGCCTTATCGGAGCCTTAACTGTTTCAAAATAACTTTCTTTTCCGGTATTGGGCGCGTGTATTTTTTCCTCAAAGACAAACACGCGGTCTTCAGACATTACTTTTTCTTCTTTTTCATGAATCATCTGCATATCATCGGCATGGAACCACGCGCCGTCTTTATCAGTCTTGCCGATAATTTCAGCTTCTTTGACGCCCAAATAATGTTCAAACGGAGCGTTACACTGCGTGTACTTATACTCCGTATCCTTGCAAAACAGAATGTCCGGAATTGAATCAATCACCGCCTGAAGTTTGGATGTCTCCAACGCGAGATCTTTTGTCCGCTGTTTTACCATGTCTTCCAGCCGTTTGCCGACGCTGCGGCTTTTTCTTAAAAGAATTGAAACAAGGAGGAGTATTAAAAAAAATAAAACTGACACGCCGATTAACCAGGGAAACCGGGCCGCCGTTAATTTAGCCCGGTAATCATAGCTTTTGTTCATCCACTGGTTTGAAATATTATTTATCCTGATAAGGCCAAGGGCCTTGTCGATAATTGACCTGAGGACGGCGGCGTCCCGGTTAAAACCAAAGGACGTGTCAAATTCATCATCGAATATTAAATTAAGCTTAAAGCCCGTTTCCTCATGGTAGTTGGTGTAAATAACCAGCCTTCGCCGGCTGGAAAAAAGCGCGTCGCTCTCGCCGTTTTTTAACTTGTCCCATGTTTCTTCCTGGGTGGCATACTCGGTAAAGTTCGGGTGGTCGGGAAACATTTTTCTGAATAAATCGGAGTAATGGGAATGTTTGCGGGTGCCGACGCGCAGATAAGAAACCTCGCCTATGTCAATGTTATGGAAATCCGATCTGGTTATAAACGCGTAATTATCCCGTAAAAGCGGAACTTCCGACCACAAAAAGCGGCTTTCATAATCCTGTATGCGGTACAATTCTGACAGGATCAGCGCTTCGCCGTTTTCAAGCATGGCAACCAGGTCCGGGTATTGAACGCGCGGCCCGTTGGCGCATTCAAACGCCATGCCCGTCATGTTGGCGATTTCATTAAGCGCGTCAAAATAAATTCCCTGCCATCGGCCGGTTTCAGCGTCAAAAAAACTAACCGGGTAATTGTTGAATTCGGCGGCTATAGGGACCGTCGGGTGATTGTTAATGTACGCGCGTTCCTCATCGGTCAACAGCATGTACAGCTTGGTTCCCAGATATTTCTGATACCCCGTTTTGCGCAGGCCCGTCAGATAGGTAAGGGTACGGGTATCCATGGCTTTATCAAGTATGGAGATTATCGGTTTAAGTTCCGGGTTCCCCGTTAACAGGGAGGACGATCTGAAAATCAGGGGGAAAAAATTTTCGCCGGCCACATTGCCGAATTTGTCAAAAACGGCTTCCGTATTATCCAGGGCAATATACGCGTCAATGGCGCCGCTTTTCAGCAGCGGGTAAGCGTCGGCATGACTGTCAACGAACACCGTATCAAATTCGTACCCGGCGTTTGCGGCGGTATCATGGAGAAGAACTGAGTCCGTCAGAAAAGCGTAACGCGGCCGGCGTACGCGTATGATATTCGCGAGCGGTTCGCTTCCGGAAATCCGGTAGACCTTGAACGGGCGCTGCGCGACCGGCTTGGTCAGGAAAAAGGCCACCCGGCGTTCGGGGGTATCCGTCAACTCTATGGTAAAATCAATTTCCCAGTTTTCAATCTTTTTCTGCAAACTGCCCCGTTCATAGAATACCGGCTTAAACGGTATCCCAAAAATGCCGGAGAGCCAGTTGTAAAACAGGATGCTATAACCGGAAAGCTCTCCGTTTTTGTCATAGAACGAATCGGTGTTCAGGTTTATGGCGCAGGCAAAAGATCCGTATTTTTTTTTGAGGGTTTCGATGGCGTTGATTTCATCACTGGTTACACCGGGTATGTCCCGGAACGAGATGTCTTCCATCGTCAAATGCTGTTTTTGGGGAGATTTCCCGCAACCTGATAATACGGCCAAAAAAAATGCGAGAATGAGCATTCCGCGTATTATAAAGCCGCTTCTGTTCAAACGAATTCCCTTAAACTTTCAAATGAAAGTAATTATAGGAATATAATACCATTTTCGTTAATTTTATACAAGAGTTTGGTCGGTTTCATACGAAAACGGTGAAAATCCCCTTATAGCTTCAGATGTTGTTTTATCTTGGCATATATAATTTTCGGGACAATCGGTTTTGAGATATGATCGTTCATACCAACCGACAGGCACTTTTCCACGTCTTCCTTAAAAACATCCGCGGTCATGGCGACAATGGGTATTTCTTTTGCCTTCGGAATATCAAGCGCCCGTATTATCCTGGTCGCTTCATCTCCGTCCATTTCCGGCATGTTAATGTCCATAAGAATCATGCAGTATTTTTCGTAGTTTACCTTGAATTTTTCAACGGCTTCTTTGCCGTTTTCGGCGTAATCAATGGTAACGCCGGTTTTTTCCAGATACTTGGACAGGACTTCCCGGTTAAAGTCCATGTCTTCCGCCGCCAGGATGGTGTAACCCTGCAAGTGCAGATCGGCGGCTTTTATGCTGGGGGCGGCAGCAGCAGCGGGCGCTCCGGCGGTTTCGGCAGCCGCCGCGCCTTTGCCCTTCTTCATTTTTAAGGTAAAAATAAATTTCGCGCCTTTGCCGAGTTCCGACTCAATCCAAACCGTCCCCTGCATCATCTCTATAATCCGTTTGGAAATGGCAAGCCCCAGCCCCGTACCGCCAAATTGTTTCGCGATAGTGCGGTCGGCCTGGTTGTAAGCCGAGAAAAGTTTTGACTGCTGTTCCGGAGAAATCCCGATGCCTGAGTCCGCAACTTCGACTCTTATCTTGACTTCATCTTCTTTTTCTTCCAGTTTTTGCGCGTTCAACTGAACTTTGCCGTTATCGGGAGTGAATTTTATCGCGTTGGTCATAAGGTTGGTAATAACCTGCGCCAGCCGCAATTCGTCGCAAATCACGATAGACGGAATATCCTTGCTGATATCAGTTACAATCTGTATATGTTTTTCCTGGGCTTTTATGCCGGTTACGTCGACAATGTTCGTCATCATTTTCGCGAAATCAAATTCACTGTCGGAAAGCTCAAGTTTGTTCGCCTCAATTTTTGACATGTCAAGAATATCATTAATAACGCCCAATACGTGCTTTGCCGCGTTGCCCGCTTTTTCAAGATACACTTTTATGCCTTCGATGGTTTTTTCTTCGTTGGCGATGTTTATCATGCCGATAACGGCGTTCAGCGGGGATCTAATTTCATGGCTCATGTGGGAAAGGAAGTCGCCTTTGGCCTGTGACGCGCTTTCCGCTTCCTGTTCCGCCTTTTCGCGCATTTTAACTTCTTCAGTTTTTAAGTCAAGCAGGTGTTTAATTTGCGCCTGCTGTTCCTGAATGGAAAGCTGTGTTCTTATCCTCTGGAGCAGCAGCGGGGCGACAAAGGGTTTGCGGATATAATCAACGGCGCCGTAGCTTAACCCTTCCAGTTCGCTTTGCGCGTCGGTCATGGAGGTCAGGAATATAACGGGTATTTCTTTTTTGTCGCTGCTTTTCAGTTTTTTTATGGCTTCATACCCGTTCATCTCCGGCATTTCCACATCCAGCAGGATCAATTCCGGATGGACATGTTCCAATAACTCAAACATCTGCGCCGCGGAAGGGCAGGGATATACCATGTATAATTCTTTCATGGTATTTTTCAGTACGTTCAGGTTTTCGGGGTTATCATCTACTACGATAATTTTTTTGCGATCGCCGGCCATTTGTCATTTCTCCTACTTTATATGTTTTTCGATCCGCTCAAGCAGAACCGGAACATCAATGGGTTTGTGTATATAATCAACGGCGCCCAAACTAAAGCCTTTTTTTATGCTTTCCTCATCGTCCCGGGAAGTCAGGAATATAAAGGATATTTCCTTTAATTTGTCGTCGCCTTTTAATTTTACCGCCGCCTCATGCCCGTTCATTTCCGGCATTTCCACATCAAGCAGGATTAAGTCCGGTTTGACGTGCTCCAACAGTTCAAACATTTCCGCCGCGGAAGGAACGGGAAATACCGTGTACTTTTCTTTCAAGGTGCTTTTCAGGACGCCCAGATTTTCCGGATTATCGTCCACCGCTACAATCTTTTTCTTGTCACCAGCCATTTTACAACCTCTTCAATTTATTTGATAAAATTTGAGCATAGCCCAAACTTCAAAGGAAACGTTAACGCCGTTTCATAGTTCTTTCAGCCGCTTTATTATTTCTCCCATTTTGGAGTAGTCGACCTCTTCCCTTATCCATTTTATCAAGTCGGCGTCTTCCTCGTAGTCGGCGCTCTCCAATTCGGCCATAACTTCCTCAACGCCGTCCATATCATAATTTTCACAATTTTTCCGCAGTTTTACCAGGAGATTCTTGTCGGGGGCTTTCAGGCGCGGTTTTTTCTCCTGAATGACATTTTTATCCAGCCACTCTTTTACATTGGCGACAACGACCTGCGTATCGGCGATAAGTTTCTCGTTCCTCGCCAAAACGCCCTGCAAGTCGCCGGAACGGGACAGATTTTCCAGCTGTAAAGCCTGCGCCCGTATATCTTCCGCGCCTATGCCGGCGCTCGTGCCTTTTAATCCATGTACGGCAATAACATAGCCGGGCAGGTTTTCCGCCGTAACATTTTTCAGTTTTTCCAAAGTTGCCGGCGTGTTGGTAATGTATGAGCGCAGCAGGGGCAGATAAATACCCGTATCACCGGCGTACAGGGAAAGCCCTTTCTGCGAATCCACTCCGGGTATATTTATTACTATTTCTTTTTCTTCTTCCTCGATTATGGAAGGCGCGTCGGAAGCTTTTTCACGGTTTCTGTCATACACCCATTTTTTGAGAACCGAGTCCATCTCCATGACATCAATGGGTTTGGTGACAAACGCCTGGAAGTCATGCTCGTAGAACATCTTGTCGGTTCCCTGTATGGCGTTGGCGGTCAGGGCGATAATCGGAATCTTTCTTGCGTATTCCGTGCCGAGCGCGCGGATCTTGTCTACCGTTTCTATGCCGTCCATTCCGGGCATCATGTGATCCATGAAGATCACGTCGTAAACCGGACTCTCCGCTTTTATCCGGTCAATCGCGGCCTGCCCGTTGTCCAGGAGATCAACCTGCATTTTGTATTTGCGCAGGATGCCGAACGCCACGTCCAGGTTGGTCTGCATATCGTCTACCACCAGCACCCGGGCGTAGCTTAAATTGACCCTTACCAGTTTTTGGGTAACAATGCGTTTGTTATCGGTATAGCTGAAGCTTTTGAGTTTTTCCGCGACATCCGCTCCCAGAACCGAATCGTTGACAAAGCCCTGCCTTATGCGGAAGCTGAATGTTGATCCTTTGCCGTATTCGCTTTCCACACCCAGCTGCCCTTCCATCATCTGTACCAGATTTTTGGTAATGGCCAGTCCCAGTCCTGTGCCCTCAATGTGGCGGTTTGCCTTGTCATTGACCTGGTAATAATCAAGGAACAGTTTTTTTTGGCTCTCTTTGGGTATGCCCATGCCCGTGTCGGTAACGGCAAAATCCATCCACACCGAACCGCCTTCAACCGTGGAACGCGCTTTGAGTACGATATGTCCCTGCTGGGTATATTTAATCGCGTTGGTAAGCAGGTTGGTTAATACCTGCTTTACCCGCAGATCATCGCCGTACAGATTGTTCGGCAGCTCTTCGGTTATGTCCAAATGGAATTCTATGGGTTTTTCCCCAAGGCGGGTAATGGTAAGGGTTGCGATATCGTTTAACAGACTGGCCGTGTAATACTCAACCGGCGACAAAGTAAGTTTGCCCGATTCAATTTTGGAGAAGTCAAGAATATCGTTGACAATGCTGAGGAGGGTAGTGCCCGCGTTGTTTATCTTGATCAGATTATCCGTAGTATGTTTGTCCAGGCGTTCGTCTTCCAGTATCAGGTTGGTCAGCCCGATAACCACGTTCAGCGGCGTGCGTATCTCATGACTCATGTTGGCGAGGAACGAGCTTTTGTGCTTGCTATCCGCGTCAGCTTTGACTTTTGCCGCGTCAACGCGGATGAGGACGGTTATCAGCGCCGTTGACGCCAATATAACTATCGCCATCAGAATAAAGGTAAATTTTCTCATTGAGTTGATGTCTTTTAAAATGTACGATTCGGTTGAACCGATCATGACCGCCCACGTTGTCGGAGAAGCCGCCAGAGGAATGGGAGCGATGCTCATATACATGGTTGTACGCAGTTCGGGGTCGTAATTCGCGACTTCGTATTCTTCCGCGTTTTTAACAGCCTCGGAGACATTGCTTAAATGATCGCCGTATTGTGTTTCCACCTCATGCAGTTTCTTTCCTATCATCTGCGGCAGGTAATTTGCCAGAACAAACCCGGTGTTGGTGTAAATCGCCATACTGAAAACTTCATTGGGAGTATTGATAACATTCATTACCTGGGGTTGTATCAGGTCAATGCTAA
>Ga0268262_10000552_pt1 | contig 49060 bp, 35 predicted proteins | sample TergutNc150P3_FD_190354 | JGI IMG/M metagenome (GOLD analysis project Ga0268262, IMG submission 190354) | Nasutitermes corniger P3 segment gut microbial community from laboratory colony in Florida, USA - Nc150 P3 (SPAdes) (version 2) | ecosystem: Host-associated > Arthropoda: Insects >... | reverse complement strand
GTTTAAAGGGAGAGGGGACCACAAAGCAGGCCAGGGGATTGGTCTTTGCCAGGGGCAACAGGGTTTTAAGGTTCAAGTGATCGCTGTGGTTATGGGTACAAAGCACATAATCCACCTGCTGTATCTCCGCAGGATCAAAAGGCGGCGGATACACTCGTTGGGTTTTTCCGTTTTCATCCGCAATATCGTTTAAGATCACATCGATGTAAAAAACTATTTCCCCAAGCCGGATAATAAACCCGTGCTGGCCTGTAAACCAGATATATGATTCTCCCTTCCGGGGCCGGGATATCGCAATCTCATCCAAAAGAGCTTTCCCGCTTTTGTACCAACGGCCTAAACCGCCCGCTAAATCATTCAAAACATCCTCCCAAAACGAAAATATGGCAAGCTCTGCCGCGAACCAACACTAAAGCCATTTGCATGTTTCGATTATAACAAAGAAGCACGCTCTGATCCAAGGAAATCAATTTTCAAATAATTTACCACGAACCAACACGAACTTGCATTTAGAAAACCATTTTTAACCTTCAAATTCTATGAAATAAGATGGAGCATGAGGATTTTCCGACAAATATCGGAGTAAGGGTTCGTGGCCGTACCGTCAGACCGAAGGTCTGCGGTACGCTTCGTGTCGTTCGTGGTTGAATCTCTTCTTAAATTCCTTATTTCTATGCGCTCTGATCTTTGTCCCACGGAAATCAATTTTCAAATAATTTACCACGAACCTCACTAACCAACACGAACTTGCTGTTAGAAAACCATTTTTAACCTTCAAATTCTATGAAATAAGATGGATCAAGAGGATTTTCCGACAAATATCGGAGTAAGGGTTCGTGGTGTTCGTGGTAGAATCTCTTCTTAAATTCCTTATTTCTCCATATATTTGTCTAGCCGTCGAACAAACGTTTGTAAAATTGATTTCCGTGTCTTTGTCCCTTGTCGAATTTTCATATTCGTTGTATTATTTTTACATGCGTGAAATGCCAATATATGGCATAAATTTGTTTCAAATAAACGCCCACTCTTACCCCCCCCCCCCCATAGTGTAGTTTTTTCGCTCTTAGTTATTAAGACGCTATATACAGCGTCCCTATTTTTCTCAAACCTGGACACAGCAGCCCGTATGGGCTGTTTATTTTTTTTTGAGAGGCAGAAAATGATAGTAGATGGAAAGAAGGTTTTATTGTTGGGAATGCTGATCTTGGCATTGGTTTTGGCAGGCTGTAACAGCGACGATGGCTCCGAAAGCGCCCAGCAATTATCCGCGACGCCCGCGAACTTTGACGAAGTTCTTAACAGTGTAAAAGCCAAGCCCGGCAATTACGTCATTAACCTGACAGGCGATTTGATTGACTATCCGGGTAATTCCATAGGAACCGCGGGGGTTAATATTACCGTGAAAGGGACAGGCTCGAATAAAATTACCTGGAAATACGCGGGTAGCCCTTTTTTTGGGGTAAAGGCAGGGAAACTCAGTCTGGAAAACATAAATCTCAGCCGTAGCCCCGGTAACACCCAGGACTGGCCTCTCATTGTCATAGATGGGGGAACCGTTGAAGTGAAGAACGGGGCTGTTCTTAGCAATAATAATGGATCCCCAACCTTTATTGGCGTTGGGCTTTTCGCCGGCGCGTTTATTATGTCGGGAGGAATCATTGAAAATTTCGATAGCGGCGTAAGTACCAGTGGCAAAGGCGTTTCCATCACCATGTCCGGCGGAACCATCCGCAACAATTCACAAGCCGGTATTGTAGCATGGGATGGCAGCGAAAACTGCAATGTAAGCATTTCAGGCGGAACAATCAGCGACAATGACTGGCGCGGCGTGATGGTAGTGGGTGCCGGAAACAGGCTCACCATGTCGGGGGGAACAATCACCGGCGGTGCCGGACGTGGTGTAGTTATAGGAACCGGAACCAAGTTCACCATGTCAGGCGGTACCATCAGCAAAAACAACTGGGGGTTGAATTTAGCAGGCGCAAATGTAGAATTTGAAAAAAAGAAAGGCGCGGTTATTTACGGCAATTCAGGCGACAATAAGAATAACGAAGGGGCTATATGGGTCAACACCAGGGGTAACCCGGCGAACGACCTGAAGCTGCTGCTTGACGCGGGAAAAGACGATGTCTACGCGATAAAGACCAACTCAGATAATACTGATATAGTCGCGGGTAGCAAACAAGGACCTAATTGGTAAAACAAAACGGCCGGGTGGGAAACCGCCCGGTTTTTTAGGCATCGCACAGAACCAATGTGCTTGCGTGCGTGGTGGAATGCAAAATATTACCGAATATAAAACCTTTTTTCCGAATAAATCTTGGCTTCGAGATTAGTAAGATTTTAATTTGGATAAATCAGAATTTTAAAGACACCTATTTCCAGTACTTCATAAATATCCTCAATAGCGAAGCAATCTCATCTTCTGACAAAATAACAGCCGGAAACTCGACACTGCGGTCATTTATAACCGGTTGATTTGTGAAAAAAAGCTTTTTCAGAACCGAATCGGATTCTAAATCCGATGATTCTTCTGGTTCTGGTTTCTTTATTGGTGAAAAATTTGTTGACAAATCCTCCGAAGAGAAGGGGCTTATAGTATTAAACAATTGCCCTACTATAGACGCCCATTGTTCTGGTTTCTCTATTGGTGAAAAACTTATAGCAAAATTCTCAGGAGGGAAGCGGCTTCCCATCCGCAGCATTAGCTCAGTTTTAAATACCTTGCCTTCCACATGGTAAAGATTTAGATAGAGCCTTTCTATTGGAAGGTTTACAGTAATTCCCTCGCCGATTAACATTCTGTCAATTATGGTATTTTGGTTTTGCATCCATAACGAAAGCGGGGCCGGCTCGCCGGAGCGGTGCCTGAACGCGATAAAGCCTTCCGGCGTTCTTACGCCGGGTTCGTCGTACATCGCCTTCATTCGGGTACGACGCCACTGGACGATATAAACTTCTTCCGAGTTTAAACTTACCGATAGCCTGTCTGTATCCGAATACCAGTAATGATCATTTCCTGAGAACAAAAATTTCCAGTTTCTGTCGATAGCCAGGGCGACATTTATAAGTAAATTCGGATAAGAGCCAAAGCCGGCAATTTGAAAAAAGCGCCCGGTATCGCCTGTAAATAGAGCGGCGACGGCTAATTCTGTTCTGTCTATTACCTGTGCGGCTTGCCGGCTTTTTAGTTGATTAACCGGAACAATATCAATTATGGGACGCATTATTTTTGTGTCAACAAAAGCATACACAAACGCATCCTTGTCAAGGGGAATGGAAGCTTCACCATAGACAACAATTTCCGGCGCTTCGTAGAACTCAACTATCTCTGTTATTTGGGCCGTAATGGGTTCGCAAAGAAAAAGTGAAAAGAGAAAAATAAAAAGAGAAAACATGAATGAGCGCAAGTGAAAATATTTCTTATTTTCCATAGCTCTATTACTCTGTAGCATCTGATTCTTTGCATCCTTCTTAAAACAATTCTTAGTAATTTTTACCACGAACCACCACGAACCATCACAAACATAGACAAGAAGTATGGTAAGAGTTCGTGTTGGTTAGTGAGGTTTGTGGTAAATTTTTTGTGAATAGTTAGTTGTTCCATAGCTCTATTATAGCATAAAACTGCATTGAATAATTACCTCTATTGTTGTAAATTCTTAATGTGATGAGGTTTGTATGAACGCAGTTGAGCTGGAAAAGGCCTATGATCCTAAAGGATTTGAAAAGAGGATTTACGCGCTTTGGAAAAAAGCCGGAGCTTTTAAGCCCGAGAATGCCGCCGGAAAAGAGGCAAAAGATAAATATGTCATTGTAATTCCGCCGCCAAATGTAACGGGGGTTCTTCACCTGGGGCATGGCCTTCAGATTTCCATAATTGACACCATTATCCGCTATCATCGTATGAGAGGGGAGCCGACACTTTGGGTACCGGGCACCGATCACGCGGGTATCGCGACCCAGCATGTGGTTGAAAAAAAGCTTCAGGCGAAAGGCCTTAAGAGGCAGGATTTGGGAAGGGAAAAATTTCTGGAAGAAACCTGGAAGTTAAAAGAAGAACACCACGCTATTATTTCGGAGCAGATAGCCTGCGCGGGCGCCAGCGTGGATTGGGATCGCGAACGCTTCACCATGGACGAGGGGCTTTCCAGGGCAGTGCGCGAAGTCTTTGTTACGCTTTACGAGCGGGATCTTATTTACAAGGGAAAGTACCTTGTAAATTGGTGCACCACTTGCGGGACTGCCATCGCTGATGACGAAGTTGAGCATGAAGACACGCCGGGCAAGATGTACCATCTCCGGTATCCCTTCGCGGACGGAAGCGGTTTTGTGGAGCTTGCCACCACGCGGCCAGAGACGCTTCTTGGTGATACCGCAGTCGCTTTTAACCCGAAAGACGAACGCTACACAAAACTGGAGGGCAAGATGTTCCGCCTTCCCCTGACCAACCGCGAGATTCCCTTTGTGGCGGATTCTTACGTTGACCGCGAGTTTGGTACCGGCGTAGTGAAGATCACCCCGGCGCACGATCACAACGACTGGGAGCTTGCCCGCCGCCACGGTCTGCCTGAGCTAAATATTTTAACCGGCGACGGGCGGCTGAACGACGCGGTTCCCGAAAAGTACCGTTCATTAAAAGTGATGGAGGCCAGGAAGATAGTTCTTGAAGACCTCAAGGCCGAAGGCTTTTATATAAGGGAAGAATCAATTACCCACGCGATTGGCTGTTGTTATCGCTGCCATACGGTTATAGAGCCTTATCTTTCTGAACAGTGGTTCGTCAGGATGAAACCGCTGGCGGACAAGGCCCTTGCCTCATGGCGGCGGGGGGAGATTATTTTCTTCCCCAAGAAGTGGGAAAATACCTATGAGCATTGGCTTGAAAATATCCGGGACTGGTGCGTTAGCCGCCAGCTTTGGTGGGGCCATCGTATTCCCGCCTGGTATTGCGGCGACTGCGGTAAAACAACGGTTTCACGTACCGACCCTGCGGTCTGCCCCCATTGCGGTTCCAAAAAGATTGAGCAGGATCCCGACGTGCTGGACACCTGGTTTTCCAGTTGGCTCTGGCCCTTTACCGTTATGGGCTGGGAAAATGACAAGTGTGATACCGAAGATTTCCATCGCTATTATCCTACTACTGCCCTTGTAACCGCCTATGACATTATCTTTTTCTGGGTGGCAAGGATGATCATGGCGGGCCTTGAATTCACAGGCAAGGCTCCTTACAGGGACGTTTACATTACCCAGCTTATCCGCGACAAACAGGGCCGCAAAATGTCCAAGACCCTTAATAACGGAATTGACCCTTTGGAAATTATTGATAAATTCGGCGCTGACGCTTTAAGGTTCACCCTTGCTTACCTCTGCGCTCAGGGTCAGGACATTTTGATGGATAAAGAGTCGTTTAAACTGGGCTCCAAATTCGCAAACAAGGTCTGGAACGCAAGCCGCTATATTCTTATGAATCTGGAAGGAAGAAACCTCGTAGAGAAACCGGCTCTGCTTCCCGTTGATAAATGGATATACGCAAGGCTTAACAGCACCGCGCGCGCGATGGAAGAAGCTTTTCTCTCTTACCGTTTTAATGACGCCGCCGGGACAGTCTACGAATACTTTTGGAATGATTTTTGTGACTGGTATGTGGAAGCCACAAAACTTTCGATTAAGAGCGAGAGTAACGAGGAGAAGGACAGGGCGAGCACGGTGCTGCTTGATGTGCTGGCAAAATCTTTAAGGCTGCTCCATCCCCTTCTCCCGTTTGTAACTGAGGAAATCTACGGCAAGCTTCCGAATATCAAAGGCGAACTTCTCATTACCGCCCCTTATCCGGTTTATCAAAAAGAGCTTGTCAATGAAAAGGCGGAAAAGGACTTTGCTTTCCTGCAAGACCTTGTTCGTCAGGTGCGCACCCTGCGCAGCGAATGTACCATTCCGCCGGATCAAAAAATCAAAGTCCGCATTCGCGTTTCTCTGCCGGAGAGCGAAAGCCTTTTAAAAGAAAACGCGGCTCTTGTAAAACTCCTTGCCGGAATCGGCGATCTGGAATTAAGTCAGGAAGCCAAGCCGCAAGGCTCCATAGGGATAGCAGGAAGCGGGTTTGAGGCTTTTGTGTTTATTGCCGAGGCGGTGGACGTTAAACTCTTAAAACAAAAATTTGAAAAAGAGCTGGAGAAGGACAAAAAATTTATTGAGGGCCTTAAAGCTCGTCTGGCAAACGGGGAGTTTCTAAAAAACGCTCCGCCAGAGCTTGTAGAAGGAGAAAAGTTGAAATTGGAAGAAGGTTTGAAAAAAACCGGCAAACTTGAATCATATATCAGGGACATGGCTTAGGAGCAAAGATGACCACGGAGGAAATGCTTCGCCTCAAAGGTACATTCATGGCTCCCTATATGCAGCTTGCCACCGCCCTTATCGGTAAAACCAGAGAGGGAGGCGGCAATATGTTCCGGCATCAGTTTGATACCATGGCTACCCTCATAGACTACGGGTACATAGATTCAGTCTTGCTTAAAGCCTCGATAGTGCACGATCTTTTTGAGGACGTGCCGGATTTCAACCGCAACCTCCTTTTGCAGGTGGACTTTGAGAGCGCCGCCGTTTATGAATTAGTGATGGAGGTAACCCGCCGCGGTGAAGAAAGCAAAGCGCAATACCTTACCCGCATTTTGGAAACAGGTTCCAGGCAGGCCAAGGTACTAAAAGTGGCGGATAGAATTTCCAACATGATTGACATTGGTTTTGTTATAAACACCGAGTTCATCCACCGTTACACCGAGGAGACTGTGCAGTTCATTTTTCCGATAGCGGAGCAGGTGGACAAATCCATGCTTTCGGAGCTTAAAACTCTGGTGGAATCCCGCCGGAAATACCTTTCGGCAATTATTCCAAAGTAAAAAAAAGTCCGGCCACTTGCAAGCAGCCGGACGGTTTCGATCTTAAAAACTTATTACGCTTAACCCGCAAACATATTGATGTAGCCGCAAATGTAGAATATGGCAAGCAATAGCGGAAGGCCCCAGATTAAGTAAGGTTTCAGCTTTGCTGATAAACCAAGGCCTGATCCGGTATTTGCTTCAGTGATGAAGTTATCAAAGCCCCATCCCAGCTTGGATACGCAGAACAGCGCGTAAACCAGCGCGCCCAAAGGCAGAAGGTTGTTGGAAAGAATAAAATCTTCCAGGTCGAGGACGCCTCCCATGACCGAGAATCCGGAAAGAACGTTGAATCCAAGGGCGCAGGGCAAAGAAAGGAGTATTACTACAACGAGGTTTATACAGGTAGATTTTACCCTGCTGCAGCCGGTGATATCCATCGCGAAGGCAATGATGTTCTCAAAGACCGCGATGACCGTCGACATGGCGGCAAAGGTCATGAACAGGAAGAACAGAGCTCCCCAAAGCTGGCCCATAGCCATACCGTTGAATACGTTGGGAAGGGTCATAAATATCAGGCCGGGACCGCCGGTGGGGCTTAAGCCAAAGGCAAAACAAGCGGGGATAACGACAAGGCCGGCGAGGAGGGCGGCGCTGGTATCCAGAATTGTAACGGTGATGGCTTCGCCCGCAAGGCGTTTTTCCTTGTTAATATAACTGCCGAAAATGGCCATACTGCCGATACCAAGGCTCAAGGTAAAGAACGCCTGGCCCAGAGCGGCAAATAGAACAGTGAAAAGACCCCGTTCTTTTATCGCGTTAAGATTTGGCTTAAGGTAGAATTCAAGCCCCGCGCCGGCTCCCGGCAGGGTTACAACCCTGATTGCCAGAATGGCTACGATAACGAATAGACCGATCATCATTACCTTGGCTACTTTTTCAACGCTTCTGACGAGCCCGCCCGCGCAGATACCGAAACCAAGGACGCAGACAAGGATCATCCAGCCAACCATTTGCGCGGGGTCGGAAACAAAGGCTCCGAAAACGCCGCCAACTTGATCGGGACTGAGGCCTACGAAATCACCTTTAGCTATCTTTACCATATAGGCGATCATCCAGCCGGAGACTGTGGTGTAAAACATCATAAGGAGGTAATTGCCAGCCATGGCCGCCCAGGAGAAGAGGTGCCACTTTGACCCCTTTGGCTCAAGTTCATGGAAAGATCGCGCGGCGCTTTTGCCGCTTCCGCGTCCAACGGAGAATTCCATGATCATTACCGGGACACCGAAAATAACCAGGCACGCCAGGTAAATAAGAACGAATATTGCCCCGCCGTATAAACCGGCAATAAAGGGGAACCGCCACACATTGCCCAGGCCGATTGCGCAACCGGCGGAGAGCAAGATGAATCCCAAACGGGACGACAACTTTTCTCTACTCATAGGACGATTATCCCATGATTTTTTTAACTTGTCCAGTATTCTTTTATGGTATAATGAGCCATGCGCCTTTTTATCGCAGTGAACTTTGATAACGCGGTGAAAGAGCGGCTTCTGGAAATCCAGGCGCAGTTGCGCTCCCAATGCGTCCGCGGAAATTTCACCCGCCCTGAGAACCTTCACCTTACCCTGGCTTTTCTCGGAGAGACCCCCGAAAATAAGGTTCCCTCAATCCTTAAAATTATTGATGATACCCAGGCTTTACCTATGTCTGAGGCTCTGCCCCTTGAGGTATCCTTTATACATACAAGCTGTTTTACCCACAGCCATAAGGAGCTTTGGTGGGTTGGGGCGGATGAAACCTGCCGGGGTCTTAGCCGCCTACGGGCAATACACGGCGAGCTGATAAAACGCCTTTTGGATTCTGGTTTTTCAGTTGACAAAAGGCCTTTCAACCCCCATATAACTTTGGGAAGAGAAGTTAAACATTCGCGGCCAATAACTTTAAATTGCGATGAGATAAAGGCAAAAGTTGATCGTTTAAGCCTTATGAAGTCAGAGCGTATTGGCGGAAAGTTGACATATACAGAGCTTTTGTAAGTTCTATTTTTGAGGTCTATGAAAAATATCAAAAAAAGCGTATAATATTCGCATGGACGACCGAAAAACCGTAATTAAAGAACTTGAGGAAAAGAAGAAAGCACTCGCGGAAGAACGAGACCGCCTTCTTCAAGGGCTGGGAGAAACCCTGATACAGAGGATAGGGGACGCGGAACCTTTTTCAGACAGCCAAACCGGCGGCCCCGGCGCTGTTCTTGCGGAATACCGCAGAATGAAAAAAGAAATCGCCGAATCCAATGACAGCATCAAATCCCTTCAATTGGACATTATCAGGCTGGAAGAACTGGAGAGGATTATTTCCGCCATAGAAAACGAGCAATCCCTGCTTAAAGAAGAGCTGGCTCAGGCGCATACCAGTATCGGAATGGCGACCCTTAAAGCACAGGATTTGAATGAAATTACAGCCCTGTTAAAAGCCCAGGAAGAGGCTCTTCTTTTTAAAATAGAAGAACACGAAAAAGCTCTGGAAGAACTTGAAGAACAGGGTGGCGGTATTCTTGGCTGGCTTGGTAAAAACGCCAGAACAGCGGTAGAAAAAGCGCTGTTATCGAAAAACCGCACGGATTTGGAAAAACTTTACCTTAAAGCCGGAATTGAATACCTCTCAACAGCTATGGCGGAAATAGCTGACGAAGAAGCCGCAAGAGAAGCCGAAAAGGCTCAGGCGCTGAAAGAGCGTTTATCTTCTCTTTCTGGAGAACTGCTTTCACTAAAGGAAGAACGCAGAAAGTTAGGCGGCGGTTTCGGTATAGACTCTCCTTCCGGCCGTATCAAAGGCCTGGAAAAGCGCATTGCTCAAATAACGAGAGAATTTCCCGGCGTTTATTTCAGGCTGGGTTTGCTGGCTGCCGCAAGCGGAGGCAAAGAGACCTTTGCTTCTTTTTTGGGCGGGGACGATCAGGCTGTTCTGGAAAAGGCCGATGCCCTTTCCTTGCAAATTGCCGGAGAGGAGCTCTCAATAAGAAAAGTAAACGCCGCTATCAGAATTGACGAGGAAAAAGCTGAAATAGAAAAATTGAAAAGGGCCATTACCGCCCAGCAGCAAAAAATTTCCGCCGCTGAGGACGCCATTGCGGGCATTGAAGAGCAGATAAACGATACGGAACAGCATATTACTGAGTTAGAGATATTCATACAGGGAGATCATGGCAGCTAAAGCAAAAAAAGCCGCGGTTAAAAAGCCTGCAGGGAAAGGCATTCTGGCGAAGGCCGAGGCAGTAAAAAAAGCGCCGGCAAAAAATGAGAAAAAGAAAGCTCCCGCGCCGGTTCGATCCCTTCCCCAGAGCGGAGCCAAGGGCGTTTATGACGAGTCGAAAATTACAACCCTCTCCTCCCTTGAGCACATACGCCTGCGGACAGGAATGTACATAGGCCGTCTGGGAGACGGCTCCAATCCCGACGACGGTATTTATGTTTTGCTAAAGGAAGTAATTGACAACGGCATTGATGAATTCATCATGGGCAAAGGCAGCCAAATTGAAATAGTTATTAAAGACGGAACAGCCAAGGTAAGGGATTACGGACGCGGCATCCCTTTGGGAAAACTGGTAGAATGTGTTTCGGTGATCAACACAGGAGCCAAGTACAACGACGACGTATTTCAGTTTTCCGTGGGCTTAAACGGGGTTGGAACCAAGGCGGTAAACGCGCTTTCTTCACATTTCAGGGTTGTAGCTATTAGGGACGGCGAGTTTGCCGAGGCGGTCTTTCAGCGTGGCGATCTTATAAACGAGAGAAAGGGACGCTTAAAGGACAAGCAAAAAAACGGCACCTATGTGGAGTTCACCCCGGACGCGGAAATTTTCGGCTCTTATGAATTTAACCCCGAGTTTGTTGAAAAGCGCATCTTGAATTACGCCTACCTTAACGCCGGGCTTACACTTTCGTATAACGGAAAGTCCTATGTGTCCAAGCGCGGCCTTTACGATCTTTTAAGCGAAGAAACCGGCGATGACTGCATTTATCCCATTGGTTACTACAAGGGCGATCACATTGAATTTGCTTTTACACATACCAATAACTACGGCGAGGAATATTTTTCTTTTGTAAACGGCCAGTTTACAAGCGACGGCGGAACCCACCTTTCGGCCTTTAAGGAAGGCTTTTTGAAGGGGATTCAGGCTTACTTTAAGAAAGATTACCGCAGCGAGGACATACGCGAAGGTACAGCGGCGGCAGTCGCTGTGAAGTTAAAGAATCCGGTTTTTGAGAGCCAGACAAAAAACAAGCTGGGAAACTCTGATATTCGAAGCTGGATAGTCCAGGAGGTAAAGGACGCCACGGAGGACTGGCTTCATAAAAACGTCGAAGCGGCCAAAAAACTGGAACGCAAGATCCTGGCAAACGAAAGCCTCCGCACCGAGCTTAACCAGGTAAAAAAAGAAGCGCGGGAAGCCGCGAAGAAAATAGCCCTAAAGATACCCAAGCTTAAGGACTGCAAGTACCACCTTGAGGACGGCGATGAAGGGGAGCTTTCTACGATTTTTATTACAGAGGGAGATTCCGCCGCCGGCTCTATGGTCTCAAGCAGGGACGTGATGACCCAGGCCATCTTTGCCCTGCGCGGTAAGGTTGAAAACGTGTTCGGCAAGAAGCGGGCGGCCATTTACAAAAACGAAGAGCTTTACAATATGATGATGGCTCTGGGAATAGAGAACGATGTTTCCGGCCTCCGTTACGCCAGGATCGTGATCGCGACCGACGCGGACTTTGACGGCTTTCATATCAGAAACCTTCTTTTAACTTTCTTTCTTTCGTATTTTGAAGAACTTGTAACCGCAGGCAGGATTTTTATTCTTGAAACTCCGCTTTTCAGGGTGCGGAATAAAAAAGAAACCACTTACTGCTACAACGCCGACGAAAGGGACGCAGCGGTTTACGCGCTGGGAAGCCAGGCTGAAGTAACCCGCTTTAAGGGTCTTGGAGAAATTAACCCGAAGGAATTCGGTCAGTTTATCGGCAAAGACATTCGCCTTGTTCCTGTGTCGGTGAGCACTCTTAAAACGGTGCCCCAGGTGTTGAATTTTTATATGGGAAAAAATACTCCTGAGCGAAGGGAATATATCATGAAAAATTTAATTGAGGACGCCGGATAGGGGAATATAAATCCACGACAAATGTATGAATGAATTTTTACCACTAACCAACACGAACCAACACGAACTTGCTGTTAGAAAAATATTTTTAACCTTCAAATTCTATGAAAATAAGAAGGAGCATGAAGGTTTTTCGATAAATATCGGAGTGAAGGTTCGTGGTCGTACCGTCCAACCGAAGCCGAAGGCTAGACCGACGGTCTGCGGTACGTTTCGTGTGGTTCGTGGTTATCTTCTTCCATCTTGAAAACTTCCCTTGCCGGTGACCGGCTGTTTTATAAAAACATTTTAACCATTGGTTTTCCCATCGCGCTTCAGAACCTCTTTGTAAGTTCCGCAAGCCTTGTAGATACCGTAATGATCGGTACTGAAGGCGAGATTGCTGTGGCGGCGGTGGGAATCTGCTCCCTTTTTTCCATGCTTCTTTTTTCGGCTTACTTCGGTTTCTGCAACGGCGGGATGATATTCTTTGCACAGTACTGGGGCGCTAAAGACGAAGATGGAATTTGCCGGGCCTACGGCCTTACCCTGGTCTGCATGATGGCTATGGGTTTTATTTTCGGCGCTCTGGCAATTATCGCTCCCGAATTCATCATAGGAATTTACACGGACAAGGAAATCATTAAGCAGACGGGAATCCCATACCTGCGCATAGTAGGCTGGTGCTTTCCCCTTCAAACTCTGGTTATGGCTATGGGCTGCCTGCTCCGCTCTGTCGAAAAAGTAAAGATACCTCTTTTTGCTTCCATTGCCGCGGTTCTTACCAATACTTCGCTCAACTGGATTTTGATTTTCGGCAAGCTGGGTTTTCCCCGCCTGGGTGTTCGGGGCGCGGCGATTGCGACGGTAATTGCCCAGTCGGTTTATGTACTGGTTTTGTATATTTACTGTTTTAGGGACAAACACTCTTTCATTACCAGAATCAGGGATCACTACAGATGGAGTGTTGCCTTTGTCAAAGAATATTTCGCCAAGATTTCTTTTGTGGTGATTAACGAGGTACTTTACGGTGTAGGGATGCTGCTCCTGAATATGATCATAGGCCGTCAGGTTGAGGCGGGGATCGCAGCAATGGCCGTGTTCAGGGTATTGGAAGGTTTCATTTTCGCCTTCTTCGGCGGCCTCGCCAATGCGTCTTCCGTTATGGTGGGAAAACGGATTGGCGCGGGGGAACACCTGGAAGGTTACGCCGAAGCAAAACGTTTTGTCCTAATCTGCCCGCTTGTAACATTGGCGATTTGGAGTATTATCCTTCTCCTGCGTTCACCTGTGCTGGGCGCTTTCAATCTTGGAGAAGAAGCCTTCCGTTACGCCGAGGGGATGATCTTCATTTATCTCATTACCGGCGCCCTGCGAACCTGTAACTACATCGGGAACAATATTTTCAGGGCCGGCGGTGAGCCGATCTTCGGCACAGTGATAGAAACTATCGGCCTTTTCTGCTTCAGCGTTCCGGCCGCGGCAATCGCCGGTTTTGTTTTTCACTGGCCCTTCCTCGCCGTATTCTTCATGCTCTTCCTGGACGAATTCTTGCGTATAGGCATTTTCCTCTGGTACTTGAATTCCGGCAGATGGGTTAAACCTGTTACGCAGATTGGCAGGGAGAAGCTGGGTGAGTTTAAGGCAAAGTTTTTAGCGAAGCATTGATTTTTGTGATAATCATGAATAATATATAATAACGGATGTAACATGAATGCACAGCCTCTAACACAGTACATTACTGAAATCGACAAAATATACCGCGCCGGAAACGCTACCGAACACAGTTACCGTCCCGCCCTGAAAACACTTTTTGAAAACCTGACAAAAGGATTAACTATTACCAATGAGCCCAAACATATAGACTGCGGAGCTCCTGATTACATAATCACCCGCAATAGTATTCCGGTAGGCTATATTGAGGCAAAAGACATACCCGTCGGCCTGGATAATAAACTGAATAAAGAACAATTTGACCGATACCGTCAGTCTCTGAATAATTTGATAATAACAGATTACCTTACATTCCGTTATTATACTGACGGTCATTTAATATCATCAGTTACCATCGCACATGAAAACAAAGGCATAATATCCTCCAATAAAGACCAGTATGATTTATTTATAGAATTGGTAAATCAGTTTACAAAATATTCCGGCAAGACAATCAGCACAAGCGAAAGCCTGGCCGCAATAATGGCTGACAAATCCAAATTACTTGCGGAAGTAATCTATAAAGCCCTCAAGGACAAATCCGACCCCAGTAATACCCTGACAGGGCAATATGAAGGCTTTAAAAAAATACTGCTTCACAATCTTGGTTTTTTGGAGTTTTCGGATATATACGCCCAAACACTAGCCTACGGTCTGTTCGCCGCACGGCTTAATCAAACAGATAGCCAAACATTTACCCGTTTTTTGGCGGCTAACCTTATACCCAAATCGAACCCCTTTTTACGAAGATTTTTTAATCACATAGCCGGAATTGACCTTGATCCCCGCATAGTATGGATAGTGGACGCATTGGCGGACCTTTTTAATAGTGTAGCGGCAGAAGATATTAAAAAGGAATTCTTAAAGGCAAATCAAGACCCTTATATACATTTTTACGAAACGTTCCTTACAAAGTATAATCCCGAACTTCGGGAAACAAGGGGAGTATACTATACCCCATTACCGGTAGTCCAATTTATTGTACGCGCGGTTGACGATATTCTTAAATCCGATTTCAGCATAAAAAGCGGGCTTGCGGATCATTCAAGAGTAAAAAATACCGTGCTTGATACAGATGGAACAAAAAAGGTAATAGATTTTCATAAAGTCCAAATACTTGACCCCGCTGCCGGAACAGGAACATTCCTTGCCGAAGTAATCGAAAAAATCTACTCGTGTTTTGTCAACAACAAGGGGGCATGGCATGGGTATTGCACGGACCACTTAATACCCCGCATAAACGGTTTTGAAATACTGATGGCTTCATATGCAATGGCGCACTTTAAGCTGGACATGAAATTAAAAGAAACAGGCTACGCCGGAGACGGAACTTCCCGCCTTAAAGTCTACTTAACGAACAGCCTTGAAGAGCCCCCCAAAGATGTGCCTGAGCTCTTTATGGAAAAATGGCTGACCGATGAAGCAATAGAAGCAAATAAAATCAAGAAAAACACGCCGGTAATGGTAGTTTTGGGTAATCCGCCTTATTCCGGCGAAAGCGCGAATTTCACCGACGATGAATTTCTTGCTCCGTATAAAAAGGAACCTGGGGGAAAAGAAAAATTGAAAGAAAGAAACCCCAAATGGATCAATGACGATTATGTAAAATTTATTCGTTACGGACAAACATTTATTGAAAAATACGGAGTTGGGGTTCTTGCTTTTATCAACAATCACGGTTTTTTGGATAATCCAACTTTTCGGGGTATGCGGTGGCATTTACTGACAACATTCGATAAAATGTACATCCTCAATTTGCATGGAAATTCAAAAAAGAAAGAAACCTGCCCTGACGGTAGTAAAGATGAAAATGTGTTCGATATTCAGCAAGGAGTGAGTATAAATCTGTTTATAAAAACAGGCAGTAAGGAAGATGGATTGGCTAAAGTATTTTATTCTGACCTTTACGGTACAAGAAAGTACAAATACGATTATCTTGATAGTAATGATATTGCCTCAATTCAATGGAATGAAATAGAACCTCAAAGCAATAATTATTTTTTTGTTAATAAGAATTTTGATAATATGCTTGAATATGAAAAAGGGTTTTCCATAAATGATATGTTTCCGGTGAATTCGGTAGGGATAGTAACCGGAAGAGATAACCTCGCTATACAGATGACTAAAGACAAAATGAAAAATGTCCTCAATGATTTTTCTGTTCTTGAAACTGAAGTTGCCAGGAATAAATATAATCTTGGCAAAGACTCCCGTGATTGGTCTGTAAAAAAAGCACAGGAAGACTTGACAAAAACAAAAATAGATGATAACAATATAAGAGAAATAAATTATCGTCCCTTTGATGTCAGATGGACATATTACAATGGAAATTCACGCGGTTTTCATTGCATGGCACGGGCACGGGTCATGGGGCATTTTTTGCCTAAAGATAATTTTGGTTTAACAGCACATAAACGAGAAGAACTTGATATTCCATTTGCCCACATCTTTGTCGTCAATACATTAGTTGAACATGGATTAACCTCAAGCAAAACGACTAATTATGTTTTTCCTCTGTACCTCTATCCGGAAAAAGAAGGTTTAGACGAAACAGAAAAACGCCGTCCAAACTTGAATAACGAAATTATACAAACCATAGCGCAGAAAACAGGACTTCAATTCACTGTTGAAAAAACAGATGATGATAGAACTTTCGCTCCGATTGATATACTTGATTACATATACGCCGTTCTACACAGTCCTGTTTACCGGACAAAATACAAGGAACTCCTAAAAAATGATTTTCCCCGAATACCCTATCCCGCAAATGCGGATGAATTTTGCCGTCTCGCCGCTCTCGGCTCCATTCTCCGTGATTTGCACCTAATGGAAAATGTCAGCCCTTCCCATGATAAGGCCACATTTCCGGTTGCGGGTAGTAATGAAATAACAACGCAAAAATACGAAAACGGAAAAGTATTTATAAACAAGACCCAGTATTTTGACAATGTTCCACTTGAAGCATGGGAATTCTATATCGGCGGCTACCAGCCAGCTAAAAAATGGCTAAAAGACAGGGCTGGCCGCATCCTCATTTTTGACGAAATAGAACATTACAGGAAAATCATTACGGTATTATCTCTTACAATGGATATTCAACAGCAGATTGATGGGGTGTATAATAAGAATAGTGAGTTATTTGGGGAAGGTGAATAAAAATGGCAGGATATTTGGAACGCATTACTGGAATAATTCCACATACTAACAAATCGGTAGATATTCCGCTTGATGGGAAAAACCTCATCATTACAGGTAGTAACGGTTCCGGAAAGACATCATTACTTCACAGTTTGTATGGGAAAACGATTTTACTCATTGTTAATAAAGGAAAAGCGGATTTGCCTGAGCTAAAAGAGCAATTAAGTGCAATTGAATATACTTTAGCTAAATCAAAAGAGGGATCGACTTTGTTTGATATTCATGAAAATACTGTAAGGGGATTAAAGACAAAGATAGAAAGTATAGAAAGTGGATTACAACTAGCTATCTCTAATAATATACAGTTTTCATCGAAATACGATGACAGACAAGCGGTCGTTTTGTATTTTGAGGATAAACGGCTTGCGAAAATTGTCGAAGCAAAAACCGCGCAGGGGCTTCAAACTGAAATCGAAGAAAACCGACAGGCGACGCATGATGAGAATGTCGGATACAATTTGGAGCAACACCTCTTAAATTTAAAGACCAGACGTTCATTGGCATTAACCGAGGATAATGATCAATCCCTTGCCGATACCATTGATAAATGGTTTGGAGAATTTGAAAAGAACCTAAAGCATCTGTTTGAAGGTGATTTTAAACATTTACTTTTCGACTCGAATAAAAATAAATTCTCTATTCAACAAAACGGCAAGCCGCCATTCACATTTCAGACTCTTTCCGCAGGCTATAAGGCGATTTTCGATGTCTACGCAGATCTGCTTATGCGTACAGAATATTTTAGCATAAGTCCAACCGCATTGGAGGGGGTCGTATTTATTGATGAGATTGATTCACACCTGCATATTTCCCTCCAGCGTTTGATATTACCGTTTTTTGTTGAATCGTTCCCCAAAGTGCAATTTATTGTTACTACTCACTCACCCTTTGTTCTTATGTCAACAAAAGATATACTTGTTTATGATTTGGGAAAGGAAGCGCCCTACAGTATCTCTCAGGCAAAATCGCAAAACGAAATACTGAACGAATATTTAGGCGTGCCAACAGCGATGCCGGTTTGGGCGGAACGGAGTTTAACTGACATTCTTGGCAAATACCTGAACCGCGAACCGGATAAAATATCTTTAGCCGCGTTTAAAGAAGAACTGATAAATGCCGGGTTAGAAGAATATTTCCCCGATTCGGTGGCAAAGATTCTGGGGAATCAATAGTGATACCACTAATAAGGCCTGAATGTCCCAACCCTGCGGCTCTTGCCAAAAGAAACTATAAAGATCCGACTAATAAAGAAGCGTTGCGAAAATCGACTGCGGGAAAATGCATGTACTGTGAAAGTAAAATTGAACATGATAGTTACGCCCACGTAGAGCATATTAAGCCAAAAAAGAAATTCTCTGAACTTGAGTTTGCATGGGATAATCTCGGCTTTAGCTGCCAAATCTGCAACACAAACAAAGGCGAAAAGTATGATGAATCTACGCCATTTATAAATCCATATAATGAAAACCCGGAAGATCATATTGTATTTTTTGAGTTTTATGTGTATCCACGACGAGGTTCAAAACGAGGTGAATATACTATAAAAGAATTGGATTTGAATAGGGGAAATTTGGTTGATAGGCGAAAGGAAAGGTTCTATAAATTAGAAATTCTACTCAAAGCTGCTAAACATACGCCAGAAGACTCATTACGTAACCAGATAATTACAATACTAAAAACTGATGCTGACAAAGATAAAGAATACTCGGCTATGGTTAAGAGTGTATTGCTTGCCCAGGGTATTTTGTAGCCAATATTTACAAAACTTTCAATTCGGCGATCACGATCGCCATTTCTGTTAAACAACCAAATCAAAAACTGTTCGTGATGGTTCGTGGTCAAAAATTTCTTCCGCACGATTCTTGACTCCCCGCGCTTAAAGCTATACATTTAACGCAAGGAACGGTTGTGGCTTACATAAAAAATATCTTCGACAGAAATTTTCTTGAATACGCTTCCTATGTAATCAAGGACAGGGCCATTCCCGATCTTGAGGATGGCCTTAAACCGGTACAGCGGCGCATACTTCACACCCTTTTTGAAATGAAAGACGACAAGCTTTATAAAGTCGCCAACGTAGTAGGGGAGTGCATGAAGTACCATCCTCACGGGGAAGCGTCAATCGGGCCGGCTCTGGTTGTATTGGCAAGCAAAGAATACTTTATCAACACGCAGGGAAATTTCGGGAATATCTTTACCGGAGACGAGGCCGCCGCGCCGAGGTATATCGAATGTAAAGCTTCATCTTTGGCAAAGGATATTTTCTATAATCCAAAACTTACGCCTTATGCGGATTCTTACGACGGCAGAAATAAAGAACCGATACTTTTTCCAGCCAAGATTCCCGTAGTCCTTGTAATGGGCGTGGAAGGCATAGCCGTCGGCATGTCCACCAAGATTCTGCCGCATAACATCCTTGAAGTGCTTGAGGCCGAGAAGGACTGCCTTGGCGGGAAAAAGTTTGAACTCTACCCGGACTTTCCCACAGGCGGCTTTGTGGATGTGTCCGAATACAGGGACGGCAACGGAAAGGTGCTGGTCAGGGCGAAACTGGATTCATCCGATCCTAAACGCATAGTTATCAGGGAACTCCCTTACGGCTCGACAACCGAGAGCCTCATTGCCAGTATCGAGGCCGCCGCAAAAGCCGGACGCATAAAGATTCAGGGGATTAACGACTTTACAACCGAGAACGTGGAGATTGAAATAAAACTCGCCCGCGGCGTTTACGCCCAGGAAACCGTTGACGCCCTTTACGCTTTCACCGAGTGCGAGCAGTCCATCTCGGTAAACTTTTTAGTGATAAAAAACGGGCTTCCGGCGGTGATGTCCATTACCGATGTTATCAAGTACCACGCCAAACAGCTTGTGAAGATCCTTACCAAAGAACTGGAGCTTGAGAAGCAGGAACTTCTGGATAAGCTTCACCTCAGAACCCTTGAGCGTATTTTCATTGAGGAAAGAATTTACAAGTCAATCGAAAAAATGCGAACAGCCGAGTCGGTTGAGAAAGCGGTAATTGATGGCTTCAAACCATTTATGAAGGAAATAGGCAGCCGCGGAATCAGCCATGAAGACGTAGATCACCTTTTGAAAATCCCGATTCGCCGTATCTCACTTTTCGATATTAACCGCGCGAAAAAAGAAGTGGAAGAAATTGAAAGGCGGATTACCGAGATAAGCGGCCACTTAAAGAAAATCACAGCTTACGCGGTGAGCTGGCTGGATGGAATTATCGCCAAGATAAAAGCCAACGAAGACCTTAACAGGGGAGCAAGGCGGACTAAGGCCGGAAAATTCGACAAGGTTGATGTAAAGGAAGTTGTAAGAAAAGACCTCGAACTGAAATACGATTCCAAAACCGGCTATCTTGGAACCGCGGTCGCTGGGGAGACCAAAGCGGAAGTTTCTTCTTTCGACAGAATCCTAACGATAAGGAATAACGGTTCCTGGTCGGTGGCGGATATTCCGGAGAAAGCTTTTGTAGGGCAGGGGGCGTGGTGGATTGGCGTCGCTGACAAAGAAGTCCTTTTAAGCACGGTGTTTACGATAATTTACAAGGAAGCAAAAACCGGCTGCCCCTGCATCAAGCGCTGCGTTATTGAGGGCTGGATCATGAATAAAGATTATTCCCTTGTTCCAGACGGGGCGACGGTGCTCTTGGTAGAAACAAAAGAAAAATTTTCCTTTACCGTTCACTACAAACCAAAGCCCAGATTAAAAGTCCTAAAAGAAAATTTTAAGGCGCAGGATTACAACGTCCGCGGGTTAAAGGCCGGCGGAATTAGGCTTGCATCAAAAGAAGTTGAAAAAATTGAAATTCGCTAGGGGTTTAAATGGAGACAGCCAATCAATCAGATCAATTACAATCAAATCAGTTAAGTGATGAGACAGGGACAATAGTTTTTGATACCGCTTCCGGAATTTCCCTTGAAGAACAGCAGGAGATCCTTGAGGGTATAAACGCCATAGCCGGTGGAAACCGCCTTGCACCGGAGCTTGCTGTAACGGAGGAAGCAAAGAAAAAAGGGTTTCTCTTTCCCCTTTTTGTCAATATCGGGGCGCTTGTCCTATTAATATTGGGCTTTGTTATATTGGGTCATTTGCACAACAACGATGAGCAAAAGATACGGGAAAGCCGTTCTGTGCTTGGCCTTACGGAGCGTATGCTCATTCAGGAGATACGCCAGGATACGGATCGTCAGATCCGTGAAAAGGAAAGTCAAATAAACGATGTGCTTTTAAAACTTCAGGCGGTTGACGCCGAATACAAAGACCTGCAAGTCTCGGTTGAAAGCATGACGGCGGCGCAAAAGCAGAGGGCCGCGTCCCTTTTAATTCTATCTGAGGAATACCAGCGTATGCTTTTGGGCCTTAATGAGGAAAAGGTAAGGATACTTGAAGATTCCAGGCAGCGCGAAGCTGATTTATGGGCGCAGGCCGGGGAAAAGGCCAAAGCGTTTTCCTCAGGCACGGAGCAGGACTGGCTTGAGCTTGACGCCGCCATGGAGGAGCTTAAAAAGCTTGGCGCCGAGCAGGAGCGGATAAACAGGGCTGAAAGGGAGATGAACGGTTTTTACGCCACTCTGAACAGCCAGATTGAAAGCGGCAGGCTTGACGAAGCAAGGGCAACCATTAATTCAGTAAGGGAATTCCTTGACGCCCCCTCCCTCCGGGGCATCAGCGTTTTTGAAACAAGAAAGCAGACCCACCTTGCGGCTATTGACGCTATGGAAAAAGCGATAGCTGCTTCCTCCGGCGTTTTGGTAATTCAGGATACCGCCAGGGAAGAAACCATCGCCGAGCTGACGGCCAAAGCCGCCGCTCAGGAACGCATGCTCGCCGCCTTCACAGCCGAGGGCGCCGGTCAAAACAAGGTCATCGCGGAATACGCCGCCGCTTTAATCAAACTGGAAACCAGCAATGCCGAACAGAAAGACGCCCTTAACAATAAGGACAGCGAGATTCAGACGCTAAGAAATGAAATTGCCCAACGAGAGCAGAGGATGTCGGACTTAAACAGCAGTATGGCTTTTCTTCAGGCGCAGTACGATGATCTTCAGCGCAGGATGGAAGCTGCCATAAGGGCATTCAACGGCGAATAGCGCTACAGCGGCGCGTATAAATTTTTTCCTCTACAGTCAATCGCGACAATGGCAGGGAAGTTCTCTACTTCAAGTTCCATCACGGCCTCGGTTCCAAGTTCTTCAAAGGCGATAACTTTGGCGGCTTTTACGGTCTTTGCCATAAGGGCCGCGACGCCGCCTATGGCCGCCAAATAAAGGCCGCGGTGTTTTACAATTGCTTCGATAACCGCCTCGCTTCGGTTTCCCTTTCCGATCATAACCTTTAAGCCCTTTGAAATAAAAAGGGGAGAGTACCTGTCCATCCTTCCTGAGGTTGTCGGCCCTATGCAGCCGATTGGCCTTGACGGTTTTGCGGGGCTTGGCCCGGCGTAAAACACCGCCTGTCCGTTGAAATCGAAGAGAAGTTCCTTCCCAGGAGGATTTTTCCCGGCTTCTATTAGTTCCGCTATTTTTTTATGAGCCGCGTCCCTGGCGGTGTATATTTTTCCGGTAATGAAAACCGCTTCTCCGGCGTTAAGGCCGCTTATAACTTCATCGCTTATCGGGGGGGAGAGGATTATCACAGAACGCCCTCCTCGTGCCTTGTAACGTGGCAGCCTATGTTCACCGCGACGGGAAGCCCCGCTATGTGGGTAGCAAAAGTCTCAATGTTTACGCAAAGGGCTGTTGTTTTGCCGCCGAAACCCGCGGGGCCTATGCCAAGCGAATTTATTTTTTCAAGGCATTCCTTTTCTACACTGTTCCAAAACGCGTCGGCATTACAGGAACCGACAGACCGCAAAAGCGCTTTCTTACTTAAGAGCGCGCACTTCTCCATTGTGCCTCCGACTCCCACCCCGACAATTACCGGAGGGCAGGGATTCGCCCCAGCCTTTGACACCGTATTGATGATAAAACTCTTTACTCCCTCAATGCCGTCGGATGGTTTCAGCATGGCAAGGGCGCTCATGTTTTCGCTCCCGAAACCTTTTGGCGCGACGGCTATTTTCATTTTATCGCCGGTTACGGCTGAGTAATAAATTACAGCCGGGGTGTTATCGTTGGTATTCACCCTGTCAATCGGGTCTCTTACAACGGAATTTCTTAGATAGCCTTTTTTATATCCGCGGCGGACGCCTTCGTTTATCGCTTCTTCCAGGTCTCCTTGAAAATGCGCGTCGGTTCCAAGCTCAACAAAGACAACCGCCATGCCCGTATCCTGGCAAATTGGAACCTGATCTTCCCTTGCGATTTTCGCGTTCTCGATAATTGTCTCTATCACGTTTTTTCCAAGCGGCGAGTTTTCGCTTTCCAGGCGTTTGGACAATTCTTGTTCTATGTCTTTATTAAGATAACAATTTGCGTCAATGCATAATTTTTCGACCAGTTCAATTACCTGGTTATTGTTTATCTCTTTCATCTACCTAATCTCTCGCGTTACTTTGTGTGCATCACTTCGACGCCGTCCCAGTCAGGCGGGGGAGGGGAGGTTTCGTAGCTTTTGCAGCGCTTGTAAAGGTTTGCCGCGTTGAAATCGCCCGGAAGCAGGTTATGGACAGCGGCGAAATACTTTGCCCCCGCCGCGAAATCGCGCTTATAGTAAAGCTCCATTCCGTGGTTGTGGTAGTTCCACGCTTTCGTTTCCGTTTCGCTCAGCGTTTTTTTCGCTGTGTAAATTTTCACCCCCCTGGTTTTTCCTTTTACCGCCACGGTGTCCAGAAGCCTGTAGAAAAGCGAAGCGGTTTCCCCCTGTTTAACAAGGGCGTCGTGAAGGCTCTCTGAAATTAGTATTTCAGAGTGATAAGTTTTTGTCAGCCCTTCCATGCGTGAAGCGAGGTTTACCATGTCGCCGATAACCGTGTAATCCATCTTCCTTTCGCTGCCGATGTTGCCTACCGTTACGGTCCCGTAGGTAATTCCTATGCCTATGTGGAATTCGGGCTTGCCAAGTTTTTTCTGATTCTCGTTAAAGCCCTTGACGGCTTCGATCATGTCGAGTCCCGAAAGTACGGCCTGCAGGGCGTCGTCGTCGTGTTTTACAGGAGCGCCCCAAAACGCCATTATCGCGTCCCCGATGTATTTGTCAACAATTCCGTTACGGTTCATGATTATGTCAACCTGGCCGGAAAAATACCTGTTAAGCGAATTTACAAGGTCGTCCGGAGCCATATTTTCCGAAATGGTCGTAAAGCTCCGTATATCCGAAAAAAGTATTGCCAGGGTGCGGTTCTCGCCTACCAGCATGGATTCAGGAGAAGCGAAGAATTTATCGATAAGGTCTTTGGGAACGTACTTTTGGAATATCTGGCGGATTCTCTGTTCTTTTTTGCCCGCCAAAACCGCCTCAAAAGCGTAACGTTTTATTTGGGCGTAGGCTTTTTCCAGCTCGGAGATCATGATGTTAAAAGTCGAAGCTAATTTTCCCGTTTCATCGTTATATTCTACCTCCACCCTAGAAGAAAGGTCGCCGTTGGAGGTAATACCGATCATTGCGTCCACAACCCTTCTCAAAGGATTGGTAAGGTGCAAAGCGAAAAAGACAAGCAATACCGTGGTAAGAACCAAAGATACCGCAAGTACTATGCTGGTTTGAAGGCGAATCTTGTTCGCGTCCCTGTAAAAACTGTCTTTGTCTTCGGTAAGGAGAATGTACCAACTGAAGGGTGTAAAATAAAAAGCCGTAAAAACCCGTTCCGTTCCGCCCAGATAAGCGCTGTAAAGCCCTTCTTTTTCTTCTTTTAGGATTTTTATGATGTTTTCGCTTTCAACCTGCGACATCTCCAGGGGAGAAGTAGACATGGCGATTTTGCCCTCGTCGTCCAGGGCAAGGATTATTTCAGTTTCGCCGAGAATAATGCTCTGTTCGTAGAGAAGCAGCGATTTTTTCGCGGCCTCCACCATCTCCGCTCTGCCTGAAAAATTGTTTTCCAGAAGAAGGTTCCACTGGCCTTCAGCGTATTTTTTTAGCTCAGAGGCCTTAAAAAGAAAAAACGATTGAGCCAGGCGCATTAAGCCGCTCTGGGCGGCAAAAAAGGAGGCCTCCTGCGCTATACAAAGGGCGAGGATTACCACCGGCAGTACCACCAGAATAATTTTGAAGCGGATCTTCATTTCAAATGAAGTCTAGGGCATGGGGGAGTTTTTTTCAATGGACTTGTTCGGAAACTTCAGTTTCCGAACAAATCTAATACGCAGGTTCGGGAATTTATGCCGCGTTATTACATAACGCAGTTACGCGACAACAGCGGTATCCATTTCCAGTTCGTAAATGTATCCGGTTTTCGTGCACATATTGAAAAGATCGCGGGACATGGTTTCTTCGATGATCTTCTCGCTGCCGTCGCTGATCCGGTAAAGGCGAATCGTTAATTCGTTGTCATTCTCGGAAAGGATGTCAAAGTACTCAATTCTGCCTGACCGGCATTTTATGCAATAACGTCTCATGCTGTTCCTCCATCGTTGGACATTAATATGTCCATTTTTATTATCGGAATAATAAAATAAAGGTTTACATGATTATTCCAGAACCGTTTTCAATGACGCTTTAACCGAAGGATTTTCCGTGTTTATGTATTGTATTTCGTTTGAGAATTCTCTTTTCACCCCTGAAAGAAATTCGTCGGCCCATGAGGGCGCCAGGACCTTTATTCCGTCAAAGTCAAGAGTAATGGCTTCGTTTGTTTTTAGTTCCTTGAAAACATAAGCTTTAGCCATCAAAAATGCTTCCCGTCCGGCAGGGCGGGACATTAGAATATCGCCGAAATTGCTTACTTTAATTTCCATTACTATTCCGCTCCGCTAAAATTGAGTATCGCCAGACAGCCTGTTATTGAGGCCGCTTTTTCAACAAATTTCACCTCTTGCCCGTCTATTGAGCAAGCACCATTTCCCGATTGGAAATACAAGTGCCAGTTGTTTTGCTGAATTGTTTCGGAAACAAACTTCAGGCCGTTTCCTCTCTGTTCGGGGGACCTTCCGGAGATTCTCTTTGTAAATGCTATTTCTACCGCTTCCAAATCAGATCCTATTGCAGGCAAAACAGATTGCAATGATTGTCTTACACCCATTCCAAAATCCGCAAGTACTACATATCTCTTTTTATATGATAAATTACAATAGACACCGCCAGTAAAGTTTTTTTTAAAAACAAAGTTATGATCAAAGGTATTATTGCCTATTTCTCCGATAACCGCCGCTTCCAGGTATTTTTCTGTTTCCAGAATATAGCTTTGCATTCTTGCGGTAAAAACATCTCGCGTTTTTGAGAAACACTCATCATTTCCAATAAAGCCATTAACCATTTCGGAAATTACGGAATCAATAATTGTTTCGCTGATCATTTGTAAAGGGTATTTCCTTTTAACAAATTTAACAAGTCTGTACTTTTATGGTATATTTTTCTAATGAAATACGGCGAAGAATGGTTTAATGACACAAATTTTTGGAAAAATTTCGCTCCCATAATATTTGACGACAAACACTGGTCAGAAGTTCCCGAAGTCGCGGACAGCGTAACCCGCTTGGCGGGGCTTCAGCTTTACAGCACATCTGCCGGCACTGGCGGCCCCAGGGCGCTGGATCTTTGCTGCGGAATGGGACGAATCACGGCGGAGCTGGCGCGCCGTGGTTTTGCCATGACAGGGGTGGACATCACCGAATCGCTTTTGGAAACCGCCCGCGAAGACGCGCTTTACGAGGGCCTTGATATCGAGTATGTTCAGGCCGACGCCCGTACTTTTGTCAGGCCCGGTTTTTTTGACACGGCGGTGAACCTCTATATTTCATTTGGCTATTTTGAGAACCCCGAGGATGACCTTCTTTTGGCGCGGAATGTGTATGAATCCCTAAAGCCGGGCGGAAGTTTCATCGTTGAAACTCTGGGCAAGGAAATCGCCGTCAGGGATTTTACGCCGGGTGAATGGTTTGAAAGGGCGGGTTATACGGTGCTTACCGAATACGAAGCGGTGGATTCCTGGGCGGCTCTTAAAAACCGCTGGATTCTGATTCCCAAAGACGAAAGGCCCGATGGAACGAGAATTGAGAAAACCTTTATCCAGCGCTTATACGCGGCAACCGAACTGCGGGCATTGCTCCTTGAGGCAGGCTTTGCGGGCGTGGAACTTTACGGCGGCTGGGACGAGCGGGAATACGATCAAAACGCGGAAATTTTAATAGCCGTCGGAAGAAAAACCGGGTGAGACGATTTAAATTAACATCATTAATTTAAGGAATTTCTAAATTTTATCTACCCTTCGGGTTCTTAGCACAGAGGCACAGGGTGCACAGATGCCACAAGGGATTATTTTTTATAATTTCCTAGTATTTGAACCATAAAAAGATTGAAGGGTACATCAGAATTTACAAATTAAGCCTAAAACTCTGTGCCCTTTGTGTACTTTGTGCCTCCGTGAGAAGTTTTTGAAATGATTTTTTCTTAAGTTGATGATGTTGTTATTACATCCCCAGCAGGGCTTGGGCGTTGGTTGCGTAGTATATATCATCCTTATTTGACACAAGTTTGCAAAAATCCTCGATAACCTGCCAGTTGTTATCTGTGTCAAATTCGTAACTATGCCCCCAGAGGTAAAAAACATGCGGGCTTTCCGGCTTTAATTTTATAAAGGCCTCGGCCAGTTCCATTAAATTGGTGTCCGTATGTATTGCTGTAGGCTGATAAGCGAGCAAATCTTTTGGAATATCGAAAGAAAAAGTACTTACCACGCCGCGAGCGTAAAGAAGGCCGCAGCGTTCAACGATTTTCTTTACTTGGTCGTTAAAGGTTCCGTAGGGATAGGCCATTCCGTACATTTTTGCGCCAAATATCCTTTCCAGATTTATCTTGTCTTGCTCCAGTTCGTTAAAGACGGTTTCTTCATCCAAATTTTCAAGACGGGGATGGGTAAGGCTGTGTACCGCAATTTCGTGTCCCTTGTACAAATCGGGAAGGGATTTCACGTTCATGCGCTTTATAGTTATGCCGTTTCTTTCCCACTGGCTGGAGCCGGATTGAATTCCGCTGTTAAGGTTAAAAGTCGCCTTAATGCCGTAGCGGTTTAAGATTTCGACAAGTTTCCTGTCTTGTTCCACACCGTCGTCATAACTCAAAGTAAGGGCCTTCATTTTTCCCTGCGGAAACATCTTAAACCTCCTACCCGACAGTGAACTTCACAGTTCCTGTTTTTAAGCCTTCCGCGTGAGCTGAAAAAACCAGTTCCCCCGCTGAGTCCCCGGCTTTGATTATTGCCAATGCCCGGCCAAACGAAGTATAGACCCTGGGAAGGTCAAAACCCAAAAAGTTGTTAAGGTTGGGCGAAGACGCTCCCATTATATCACCATCTCCTGCGAGAGAAAAACCAAGAAGCAAATCTTCAGCCGGGTTGGGTATACCTGCTTCATCTGTGATGTTTATTTCTATGTGGGCAAGTGAGCCTGGTTTGAGCGCGGTTTTATCCGCTTTAAGGCTGATAACCGCGGGAGGGCCTGAGGTTTTGATTTCCTGCGTAACAGCTTCTTTTCCGTTGCGAAAACCAATCAGCTTTAGTTCCCCCGGCGTGTAATCGAAAGGCCAGTCTATTATGTTGTTTTGGAAGTCTTCAAGTCTTCTGCGGCCGACTTTTTTACCGTTAATCCGGAGTTCAACCTCTTCGCAGTTGGTGTACACGGCGGCGTTAACGACACGGCGGTGGAGGCTGTCCAGGTTAAGGTGAGAAGCGGTATATGGAAAATTCCAGCGGCCGCGGGCGAAGTTGTTGGGTACAGTGTTGTCGTAAAAACATATATGCGCCACAGGTTCTTCCGACCAGTAGCTCTTGCGGAGCCAGGTTTGGTCTCTATAAAAGCCGCAGATGTCCAGGCTTGAGCCTGCCCACCCTTTGGAAGGCCAGTTGGCTTCGCCTAGGTAGTCAATTCCTGTCCATATAAATTGGCCAAGCACATTGTCGTCTTCCAGCACATAGCGCCAGGGATTTTTCCTGTCATAGTCCTCGTAGGAATGAAGCGTACTTGAATAATACTCGTAACATTCCGTGCCAATAATGGGCTTGTCGATTGCCGCAGTATAGTAGGGATACCAGGGCTCGTGATAATTAAGGCCAAGCACGTCAACAAATTGCGCTATGCGCGCGGTGATTTCAACGTGTTTCTCAGGAGGCGCTCCGACTAAATCGCGGGGCTTACGGTCTGTAACGTGGGGCGACAATGCCAGCGTAACAGGACGATCATCCAGAGTTCTTACAAAGTCACAGAGCATCTTTCCGGTCTTGATCATGTCGGGCTTACCCTGCTCCGCCACCTCGTTGCCGACACTCCAGCAAAAGACCGAGGGGTGGTTCCTGTCCCTCATGATAAAATCGCTTAAATCCTGCCGCCAGTTTTTTTCAAATATTTCCCCGTAGGACAGGGACTTCCACTTGTCAAAACACTCGTCAATTACATAGAACCCAAGCTCATCGCAAAGATCCAGGAATTCTTCCGCCTGCGGGTTATGGCTGGTTCTTATAGCGTTACAGCCAATGCCTTTCAGAATAAGGAGCCGCCTGCGCCAGGCCTCGCTGTAAAAAGCCGCGCCCAGAATACCGCAGTCATGGTGAAGGCAGACGCCCTTCAATTTGACGCTTTCGCCGTTTACGAAAAGGCCTTTTTTGGCAATCATCTTAATATTACGGATACCAAAGGCCGCTTCTCTGGCTCCGGCATTATCTTTACCTATGGACGCGCTAAGCTTGTAAAGCAAGGGGTTTTTGGCGCTCCAGAGCTGGGGGTTTTTGATTTGGAAGCTGTGTTCCACAAGCGTTTTTGATTTAGGCGAAAATTTGAAAGGTACTTCCGCGGACGCAACATCACGTCCCCGTGGATCCTTTACCGCAAGGCGGAGGAAAGAATCCCCGCTCTCCGGCGCGGTATTGGCTATTTCCGCGGTAATTTTTACGAGAGCAATGCCCTTGGCATCGCCTTCACTTTGAATTTCTGCTTTTACCCCAAGGCCCCAGGTTGTGAAGTGAAGCTTTGGCGTTACTCTAAGGTACAAATCCCTAAAAAGCCCGGCGCCAGAGTACCAGCGGTCAGGCGTTGAGGAACCGTGATCCAGCCTGATGGCAAGGAGGTTTTTGCCAGGCTTGATCATTGAACTGATGCAAAGCTCAAAGCTGGTATACCCATAAGCGTGAAAACCAGCTTTTTTGCCGTTCACATAAACAGTGGCGTTCCTGTAAGCGCAGCCGAAGTAAAGAAAAACTTCTTTATCTGGCGTGTCGGGCAGAGTGAATTCTTTCCTGTACCATCCTGTGCTTTTCCAGACGAAATAGCCCTGCATTACCTCGCTTGTCCAGCCTGTTCCCTCGCCCTTGTCAAAGGGTTGATGAATAACCCAGTCATGCGGCAGATCAACGTGCTTCCAGGTACGGTCGCAGTAGTCTTCTTTTTCGGCGCCTTTTGGATCGCCTGAGAGAAATTTCCAGTCCCGGTTTATCAGCCGGGCGTATTCGTCTTTCACGGGATGTTCCTTATAAGAAAAATATGGCCTATTTTAAATCCGGGGGTGGTATTTAAAATAGGCCCGCATACAATCAGATCACTTAGGAGCCATCATATCTTTGGACTCCTTGTTAAAACTCTTACCTCCAGGCAGGATTGGTAGCCGCCAGTCTGGTCTTTTCGTCAATAATTGCCTGACCGCCTGAAGAGAGCCAGTCTCTATAACCCGTGTCCCAAATACGGTCAAAGTTCGCTACGGTGGCTGTTATGGATTGGGCAAGCAAGGCGTCCGCTTTATCCTGCAAGACATTGCCGTATTGACCGATAGCTGTCTGAGCCGCCGCAAATGCCGGACTGATCTTTCCGTTGGCGGTGGAAGCGGCCATAGCGCTTACAATGGTTTCAGGAGGCGTAGCACCGTAGCCTAAAGCGAGAACCCTGGCATTCTTTTCATTGTCGAGCAATTCAACGCCATTCATAGGCATGGTAAGGTCAATGTTATTGGATGAATTCATGATCCAGGGGCTTCCGGCCGGAGCGGGAATGGTCCGCGGAACGCCGTTTACCAATTCATGGGTTACGCCCACGTTTCCAATCTGCAAAAAGTTGAAATTTTCAAACTTGGCAAGCCAGTTAAGGTACCTAAGGGCCGCTTCAGGATTTTTGGAGGCGGCGGGTATGAAAACCCGGCGATCCGGCTTGTCAGACATATATTTCCGGGTAATACCGTCGGGCGCCTGTATGCAGTCGATAGCAATAAATTGCGCGCCAGGTACGTTCTTGGCCAAGTCATCCTGAATCTTGTAATCTTGTCTCCAGGGAAGATCCCAGTTGCCGGCAAAAGCGCCCACCCTGCCTGTTTTAATAAGGTTATAGTAGTCTTCCGCAACCTTCAGCAGGGGGAAATCTTTGTAAATAAGGCCCTCGTTGTACCACGCGTTAATCAGCCGCACGCCTTCCTTGTAGCCGGGAATGCTGATAGGCCGGTCGGTGATGCTGTATATCCATTCGTCCCTGGGGCTGATTTTGGGATCGAAGTAAGCGTATACTATGGGTGAGAAACCCCAGCGGGCGTCAGAGTCCTGACCATACGGAATTACATTGTTCGCTCCCACCCCGCCCGGGTCCCTGTTTTTGAAAGCTACAAGCGCGTCATGGAATTGCTGGGTTGTCTTGGGCACGGCGAGCCCGAGTTTATCAAGCCAGTCCTTGCGGATAAAGATGTTTTTTTGCGCGCCGCGTACATCGATAACGTAGGTTGCCAACGAGTACATCTTATTTGCTTCTACAGAGCCCCTGTCACGATAAATAAAGTCCTGTCCCGGAAATTGGGGATCCTTTCCAAGCAGTTTCTTAAAATCGGGCAGAAGCCTGTCGATATACGGCGTCAATTCCAGGATACCGCCCTGCCTTGCGAAAGTGTTAATTGCTTCCGTATTATAGGTGATGCAAAGATCCGGAGCGCTGTTTGAAGCCAACAGGTTCACGATGTCCGTGGTTTCCGTCCAGCGTCCTACCGCCTGAAAGGTAACGTCGATGTTAAGATCCTTTTTGACTTTTTCCTGAATCCATTTGGTATAATTGTTATCGGCCGCCAGGGTTCTTCCGCCGTCAGTACCGCGGTCAAAAACCTCCACGACAATACTACCGGTCCCTCCGCTGCTGCTGCTGGATGACTGGCTTCCGCCGGCTGCAAACACCAGCGCCGCTGTCATCATTAGGATGACCATAATCAGCAATGCTCTTTTCATGCTTTCCTCCAAAAAATATAAAACTAATCAACACGAAGAATATACACGTGTTGATTGTTATATTAGACCGCATTTATACGCTTGTCAATAAAAAAATCCCAATTCACGGAAAGTTACTTCAAGAAAAATATGGCCTATTTTAAATCCGGGGGTGGTATTTAAAATAGGCCCGCGTACAACAATAAGATGTTAAAAAATTACTTCCAGAGAGAAGTCCTTTCGTTTATTACGTCCCTAGCGCCGGAAGCAAGCCAGTCATTGTAACCGGCGTCCCAGACGCGGTCAAAGTTTGCCACGGGGGCTATTATGGACTGGGCAAGCAAGGCGCCGGCTTTGTCATTCAAGGTTTGGGCTAAAGCCGGGAGTTTTGTTTCGGTCGCCTGATACACCACAGGAGCCCTTCCTTTATTAGTGGAAATATTGATAGCGTTGACAATCTCTTCGGGCGGTGTACCCGCGTAACTAAGAGCGATGGCCCTGGCGTTTTTTTCAGGATCAAGCAGTTCCAGGCCGTTCATTGGCATTGTAAGGTCAATGTTATTGGCTGAATTCTGTATCCATGTCCCAGGAGAGGGAATAACCTGCGGAATGCCGTTCACCAGGTTATGGTTTCTGCCCTGTTCGCCAATCTGCAGGTAGTTGAAATTTTCAAACTTGGAAAGCCAGTTAAGGTACCTAAGGGCTCCTTCAGGATTCTTGGACTGAAGTGGTACGAAAATCTGGAGACCGGGCTTGTCTGAAATTTCTTTGTAGTATACCCCATCGGTACCCTCAATGCAGTCTACAGGCACAAATTTCGCGCCGGGGACATTCTTGGCCAGATCATTGTTAATGTTGTAATCGGTTCTGTATGGAAGCTGCCAATCACCGCCAAAAGCGCCAACCCTGCCGGATTTTAGAAGATTCCAGTAGTCTTCCGCAACGGTCATCAGGGGGAAATCCTTGAATATAAGGCCCTCGTTGTACCAGGCGTTCATCAGGCGCACGCCTTCCTTGTAGCCGGGCATACTGATAGGTCGATCTGTAAACCTGTTTATCCATTCGTCCCTGGGGCTCAGTTTGGTATTAAAGTAAGCGTATATTATGGGTGAAAGACCCCAACGGGCGTCAGCGTCCTGGCCAAGCGGAATTACGTTGTTCGCGCCCACTCCGCCCGGGTCCCTGTTTTTGAACGCTACCAGCGCGTCATGGAATTCCTTGGTTGTCTTGGGCAGGGGCAGTCCGAGTTTATCAAGCCAGTCCTTGCGGATAAAAAGATTTTTCCGCGCAAGGTATGTAACATAGTTAGTAACCGACCAAAGTTTTTTAGTATTAGGGTCCTGGTTACGGTAAACTAAGTCCCCTCCCAGCGCGGGATCGGCGCCCAGTAGTTTCTTAAAATCGGGCAGAAGCCTGTCGATATACGGCGCCAAGTCCAGGATGCCGCCCTGTGCTGCGAAAGTGTCTACCGCGCCTTTCGAATAGGTATAGCAGAGGTCGGGAGCGCTGCCTGAAGCCAACAGGTTCACGATGTCCGTGGTTTCCGACCAGCGTCCTACCGCCTGAAAGGTAACGTCAATGTTAAGATCCTTTTTTACCTTGGCTTTAATCCAGTCTGTCCACGCGTTGTTGGCCGCCAGGGTTCTTCCGCCGTCAGTACCGCGGTCAAAAACTTCCACGACAATACTACCGGTCCCTCCGCTGCTGGATGACTGGCTTCCGCCGGCTGCAAACACCAGCGCCGCTGTCATCAATAAGATGACCAGAATTAACGATGCTCTTTTCATGCTTTCCTCCAAAGAATTAGAAAACTAATCAACACGCAAAATATACACGTGTTGATTGCTATTTTAGACCTCTTTTGAATGCCTGTCAACAAATATTATTGAAAACTTGTTTTTTACCTATTTTTAAGTTATGTTTGAGTTATGTTCGATGAAAATTTTGACCGGATAACCCAGAACCCTGCCATTATGGGAGGAAAGCCCTGTATTCGCGGTATGCGGGTAACTGTTGGTATGATCGTTGGTCAGATTGGCGAGGGGGTCAGCAAAGAAGAGCTTCTCTCTGATTATCCCTACCTTGAAAATGAAGATATTATGCAGGCGCTGCGGTATGCCGCCGCAATTTCCCAATGGCATGAGGTTTCCCTCGCCGAAGCATGAAAATCCTTGTTGACATGAATCTTTCTCCGCTTTGGGCTGGTTTTTTGACGGAAAACGGTATAGAAGCGGTACACTGGTCATTTATTGGCTCCCCGAATGCTCTTGATTCCGAAATAATGATATACGCCAAAGCTAATGATTTTACTATCCTGACCAACGATCTTGACTTTGGATATATTCTTGCCATTACCCAGGGCAAGAAACCGAGTGTTATTCAAATGAGAACCGGCGCTCTCAGACATGACAGAATCGGTGCTGTTGTGTTGAGCGCGATTAAGCGACTCGCCGCCGATATTGACAAAGGGGCTCTTGTTACAATTGACCAGCGCAAAACTCGTGTAACCTTACTTCCCCTTTAGCAATTCCGGTTTCTTAATGTGGCTTGTTGAATAAAAAACCTGCGTAATTTGACAGAATATTAAAGCATATGGTAAAATTTTGTAGTTTCATACTAATAACTGGAGGATAATATGATTCTAAGTCGGAAACGTTTTTGTTTGCTGGTTTTGTGCATGGCTTGTTCAGCTATGGCTCTTTTCGTAACCGGATGCAAGAAGCAGGCGCCTGCGGGGAAGGCTACTCTTCAGATTGCTATTCAGAGTAATACCAATATTACGGATTTCAAGGATAACTACCTTACCCATTATATTGAAAACTTGCATAATGTTGATCTGGATTTTTACATGCTTCCGCAAGATGGCGGTGAATCCAGGACGAAGATCTCTTTGCTGGTCGCGTCTGATGAGCTGCCTGAGACCATTTGGGGCGGCAATATGGGCGGAGATAATATCCTGCTATATGGCGATCAGGGCTTCTTGCTTCCCCTTAACAAGTATTTTGCCGACGCAACCAAGACTCCTTATTACAACAAGATTCCCCAGCCGGACAGGGGTGATTTACTGAAGATGACGCGTAGCGCGGACGGCAATAACTATGGATTCCCCCAGTACCAGCCTGAAACCTGGAATATGACTTCCTTAAGGTACTATATTAACCGTTCCTGGCTTGCGAAGCTTGGGCTGCAGGAACCGAGGACCACTGATGAGCTGCGGAGCGTGCTTATCGCTTTCAGGGATAAGGATCCTAACGGTAATGGCCGGCAGGATGAAATTGGCGTTTTCGGCTGGTATGGCGGCGGTTACGGGCAGAATGTGATTATGGCTTTGATTAATTCGTTTGTATACTATCCCGGGATTCTCGCGCTGGACGCTTCGGGCAATAATGTAATTACTCCTGTTACAGATGCCGGGTTCCGCAGGGGCTTGCAGTACCTTAACGGCCTTTTCAGGGACAAACTCCTTGACGCTTCTACTTTCACTGTGGATGAGCAGACTTTCAGGGCTACACTAAACGCCAATCCTATGGTCGTAGGGCTGACCACCATGGGAAGCAACAGCAACTTCCAGGGCGCTGCCACTGTAAATGACCATCCCAATTACAGGGCGATGGCCCCGATTATGGGACCTTTAAGCAGTGCGAATTGCCCCGGATATTCCCCTTATTCAATACAGAACGCCTCAAACATGACCTTTATTACCAACAAGGCAAAGAACGTGGATCTGGCTGTGAAGGTGATGGATTCTTTTTATGAACCGACTCTTACAATTATTACCCGGTTTGGTGAAGAGAATGTTCACTGGACCAGGGATCCCGCGATCCTCGCGACAGATACTAACGCTTATGTCAGCCTGGGATTGTATCCCAAATTAACTATGTCCATTGTTAAAGACATATGGGGCAAACCGGCTAACGCGCATTGGAATAACGCTACGCCCCGTTACGCCTCTCTTGAGATGGGAAACACCATCGGTAACCTGGAATCTCGTTTTAATCCCGATTTGCCTTCTTCCATGCAGAATGCGTACAATTATCAGCTCAATGTTCCCAGACATCCCCAGTATATATTGCCTTCGCTTTTCTGGACTACTGCTGAAGCTACAGCTAACGCGCAAATTACCCCCAATATTAACACCTATGTGAATCAATCCATTGCCGAATTCACGATTGGAACCAGGGACATCAATAACGATACCGTCTGGAACGCCTATCTGACTGAACTTAACAATATGGGCATGCAGCAATATCTGCAGACAGCCCAGACAGCCTTTAACCGCCAGAAGTAAGCTTGTAGGTTATAGGCACGAAAGCCGGTTATGGCAGCTTAAAAGAGCTTCGGGACGCATAGAAGCGCAGGCTGTTGTAACCGGCTTTTTTATTATAGTAGAAATATGGGGGCGCGATGAGTGATAGAGCTGTTAACGCAGAGTTAAAAGCCCGTGAACGGGCGCGGCTGGTTATGAAGATAAAGGCGCGTTGGCAGATTTATCTGCTTTTGCTTCTGCCTCTTGTGTACCTCTTTATTTTTTCTTATGGCCCCATGGGCGGCCTTGTGATTGCTTTTAAGAGTTATAAATTCTCCCTTGGGATATTCGGCAGCCCCTGGGTAGGGCTGGCTAATTTTAGGCGCTTCCTTCAGTCTTACAATTTTATCCAGGTTCTGCGGAATACCCTGACCCTTTCTTTTTACAGCCTGCTTGTAAATTTTCCTATTCCCATAATTTTTGCCCTGTTTCTTAACGCCATGCCCTCGCGCGGGTATCAGAAGGTTATACAAACCGTTACTTACATTCCCCACTTTATTTCAACCGTGGTAATGGTAGGGCTTATTTTCCAGCTTCTTAATAACAGGATGGGTCTGTACGGGGCTGTTATGCTGCATTTAACCAAACAGCTGCCTCCTGACCTCCTGGCCGTGGGCGCTAATTTTAAACATATCTATGTTTGGTCGGCTGTTTGGCAGAATACGGGCTACGCTTCGATTATTTACTTTGCCGCGCTTTCAAACGTAGACCCGACGCTTCACGAAGCGGCCCTTGTGGACGGGGCTACAAGGTTCCAGCGGGTCCTGTATGTTGATATCCCCTGTATTCTTCCCACGGCAAGCATAATGCTGATCCTCGCGGTGGGCGGGATTATGAACGTGGCCTTTGAAAAGACCCTGCTCATGCAGAACGCTCTTAACATTAGTTACAGCGAGGTAATCTCAACCTACGTCTACAAGGTGGGTCTTGCAGGCGGGATAAATGACTTTTCGCTTTCCGCCGCGATAGGCATGTTCAATTCGGTGATCAATTTTCTGCTTCTGATTGTTGCCAACTGGGGAAGCAAGAAACTTTCAGGCAGCGGTATTTTTTAGGGGGAACTATGGAATTAAGGTTTGCTAAAGTTACTACGGGAGATAAAATATTCTACGCTGTTATATTTACCTTTCTAACTCTGTTTTTCCTGATAGTTCTTTACCCGTGTATTTTTGTTATCTCAGCTTCTTTTTCTTCCGGGCCGGCGGTTCAGTCCGGCAAAGTGGTGTTTTTGCCTGTTGACGCGGGCCTTCTGGGCTATCGCACGGTTTTTAACACCCCTTCTATCTGGCTGGGATTCAGAAATTCCATTTTTTATACGGTAACCGCCACCTGCCTTAACATCGCGATGACCATGACAACAGCCTACTGCCTTTCCCGTACCGACGTACCGGGGAGAAATTTTTTCATCCTTCTTTTTACCTTTACCATGTTCTTTTCAGGCGGGATGATTCCTGGCTACTTATTGCTCCGTAATTTGCATATGCTTAATACTCCCTTTGCGCTCATCATCCCCGGAGCCATAGGGGTATACAATATGATCATTGCCAAGACTTTTATCCAGACCAGTATACCTTCGGAAATGCTGGACGCTGCAAAGATTGACGGGTGCGGCGACGCGTATTACTACGTAAAAATCGTACTACCCCTTTCAAAGGCGATTATAGCGGTCCTTGTACTATTTTTCGGAGTAGGCCACTGGAACGCGTACTTTAACGCCATGATCTACCTTCACAACAGGAACCTCTATCCATTGACGATATTCCTGCGTGATATACTGATGTCGACCCAGATCGATCCTGCCTCCATATCCGATCCGGAATTGCAGGCGCGCATCGCGGAAACAGCCGCGATCATTAAGTATGCCCTTATTGTAGTAACCATGGTTCCGGTAATTCTTATCTATCCCTTTGTTCAGAAGTACTTTGTTAAGGGAGTAATGATAGGCTCAATAAAAGGGTAAGAGCAGTACAATAGCTTGTTGAATAAATAGCCTGTTCATAATACAATACTTTTATCTCCTGGTTGTGTAACTATATTAGGCAAATATGGGAAATTCGGGCAAAAAGCATCCAAAAACCAAGATAACTCAGTATGATGTCGCCAATCACGCCGGGGTAACGCGCAGTCTGGTCTCTTATGTCCTAAACGGCAGTAACCGTACGGTTGCCCCAGAAACCCGTCAAAAAATACTTAGCGCTATCGACGAGCTTGGATACCGCCCAAATAAGTTTGCCCAGGCGCTGAGCATGGGAAACCAGGGCGTTCTTGCGGACAGGCATATTGGAATAGTGTTGCGTTATGAAAAGATGTTTTTGCGTCCCTATTATACGGAGATACTTTCAGGCATATACTCGGCAGCCCATGAAAAGGGTTTCCATATCCGGTTTATCAGGTTTTATGACGAGTTAAAAGATCCGGTTATTTTCAATCAACTGATTCATTCAGAAGAAATATGCGGCTTACTGCTTATAGCAATTGAAAAATGTCTTGCCGCTCCCGAAGACTGGAAGCTTCTTGAACGGGTACAGGCACAAATTGAGCAGATTGTATGTATAGATTGGCAGACTCAGGGGCTTTCTTCAGTATCAGTTGACCGGCGGGCCGCCGCGCTTCATGTAACGAATTATCTCTTTGATAAGGGCTACACGGATATAGTTTATATAGGCCAATCGGATCAGCGGGTTTCGGGGTTTAAATATGCGTTTGTTGAACGGGATCTTGATATATCCGGCCTTTACACTGCCTACGCTTATGACATGGAAACAGGATATTACGCGGTACAGGCTCTGCATAAAGATCGGAATACCCTGCCAGAGGCTATCTTTGCCGGTTCAGACGAGGTTGCTTTGGGGATTCTCCTTTACCTGCATGAGCGGGGCGCCGCTGTACCCGGCGATACGGCGGTTATCAGCATGGATAACATTGAAATTGCCGCTTATACAAACCCGCAACTGACTACGATGAATGTTCATAAACACGCCATGGGTTACCGCGCGGTGGAAATGATTGTGAATCACACGGCAAGGCAGGGAGAAAACGCCTTAACCCTATTATTGCCCACAAATCTAATTGTACGAAAATCGACGTAATCTTAAGAAAATATCTCACGCAGAGCTCGCGGAGGACGCGGCGAAGAACCGAAGGTAGATTGTCGTTTTATTACCAGATAATGTTTCTCCAAAATGCTTTTTTTTATTTGTATATTGAAAATAAACATGAAAGAGGTATCTGGTGTTCTCATTACTTATGTCCCTCTGCGTTCTCTGCGCCTCTGCGTGATATTTTTTTTGTATCCTAAGGTGTTCCCCTAAAATACTCCTCCAGATACGAGTGTCCTGCCATGTAGCGCTCCGGATCGTAAGCGCCGTAATAGCCTGGGGTAGCGTAGGTCTGTCCCTGGAGGGTTCTGAAGAATATCAGGTGGTTGTTCCAGCCCGGCTCCAGGATGCCCCAGGTGGTAACGCGCTCGATGTATTTGGAATATTCGGCAAAGAGTTTGTAGAGCAGGGCAAATTGGTAGCCCACGGCGTCGGCTTGCTTCTGGTTAGGGAGGTTCGCCCCCACTACCGCGCCGCCGGGAGCGCCTTCTCCGCAGACCATGTCAAGTTCTGAAATGCCTATGGCGGTGAGGAGGCCTTGATCGATGAGACCTTTGAACAATTCCAGGCTTGAGCGGACTTCCTTTTCCAATGTTTTGCTGACAGAGTAATGGCCCTGTAAACCTATCGCTTCTATGAGAGGCCTGCCGTCGTACAGACTATCCTTCTTCCACAAGGTGTTGAGCTCTTTGATCATGTTGTACGCGGCCCTGGCCTTGGTGGCGCTGTTAAGGCCGTAGTCGTTGTAATACAGTACAGGGGGCTTGGCAACGACATATTTGTCTATGCTGCCTCCTTCATCATGATTGTCAAGTTTTAAATAGGCCGGCAGGGCGGCGTAATTGGCCTTGTATTTGGCTGCCATTTGGGCATTGGGAACGGCAATGTGGGCGTACTTAAATAGAAGGTACACATAGTGCTGGCTTAAATCGTCCCATGCGTCCCCCGTCATAGCGCGGAGCCAGGAAGTGTTCCGCAGCGTGGTTTTCCACTCGTCCTGCTGTGCGGGGATAACCGAGGAATGCCGCGTTTCATTTAACTCTTCGTTTAGCACGTCCCAGGAGGCCAGAGGAAAAACGCCTGAGGTGTTGGGATTATTCAGACGGGAACCCGCGTAACGCGGATCATCGGAAGAATAATGACGCATGGCGAAAACAATGTGATCGTAGTAAGCCCTTCGCGCGGTTTCCTTATCCATCTGAACCGTGCCATTGGCGTCGCCTGATGGGCCGGGACTGGTTCCCCGTGAAATGTAATTCCCCTGGGGGTTAAATTCCCCGCCGGTGATACCTGTGGGTACCATATTCACCATCCATTGGGCGGACTGGCTGAACCACGCTAGGGTGTGGCCGTGTAAGTTAAAGTTATGACTCCTAGCTTCGCCGAATTGGCTGTCCGCGGTCATAAAGTTCCATTCGGGTCTTTGCTCATCGGGCCTTTGAGCGGCAAATCTGTCTCCGAAAGGCGTGCCGGGATCAACCAGAAAACCCGGGCCCCTGGGGTGTATGGAGCCGGGCTTTAGCTCATTGCCGTGAGTGGTGGCATTAACATGTTTTATATAGTAAGGAGCGTTGACAAAGTTGGTTGAGCCAACCATGAACATGTCCTTGTACCTTTCGGCCAGAGACGGGACCTTGTCCGCGAGGTTTGTGTATACTACCTGACCTATAGGGTTTTGCGATTCCAGTTCCTGAATCACCCTTAAATTGCTGATAAATACGGCCGTTTCATAGTTGGGTGTCGCCTCGCTATGAAAATCGAGCTTAAAGAAGTTCGTCGCGCCGCTGGTTACGGCGAATTTCATGGTAAAGGTCTTTGCGCGGTACGTTACCCCGTTGTATATTCCTACCACCGGGTCATTCTCGTAATCCAGACTGCCAGGTCTGACATATTGCTCAGCGCGGGTTCCTTCACTCGTTGTATACAGTCGAAGCCTCATAAACTTGCCTGAGCTGTCTTGCGGGTAAATGAAATCGAAGCTGACCCAGGTTGCTTTGGTCAAATCAACCTGACTCGGCAGATTGTATTGCAGGGGCACGCCATAATAGGAGCTTGTCGAAGGCCCTGTAAACGCGATATTCAGCTTAAATTTACCGCCGCCAAACACGTTTTCCCAGGCCGCCGTGCTTTTGGGATCATCATTGCGGAAGCGGTTATCACCGCACACATCTCCGTAAATGATCCAGTTGTTCGCGTTAGCGGTAAAATTGTCCTCAAAAGAAACAACCCGCGGGTTTTCATCTCCCGGATACGCCCCTTCGTAAGGATTGCTGCCGCCTGGCAGTTGATAGCGGACGAATTTTGCAAGAGCCTCTGATAAATTATTATAGGCGGCGGTTATGCCTAAGGCATTGGCTGTCTTTGCCGCGTTGATTTTGGAATCAAGTTCGCTCAATACACCGGAGGGAACCCAGATATCGCTGGGACTGTATTCAGAGCCATTTCCGCCGCTGGTTTTTACACCTGTTTTGGCGGTCTCCGCGCGGCTGATAAGAGTTTGAAGATCGTCCCGGCTCACTTTCGGGCCGGAGGAGAGACAACCGATAATTAGTAAAACCGCCCCCAATAACAGGGCGGCAAATAGGAATGATGGATTATTTTGTTTCATACAGACCTCGCTTATCGTTATATGTTACAGAAACTTGGCTTGTTTTGGAACTATACCTTAGCGAATACTAAACTTGATCCACAAGAACAGGGGTATGGGCACCGCCTTCCTATCAGTATTTTTTACGGGATCAGATATTTCTTCATCTTCTCAACAATTATCCTTGCCGGGTTACTTATTTCTGATGCCCTGTTGTTAAGGTAGATTTCGGCATCTTTTTTGCCGTCTTGTTGTTCGATTTCAGAAGCCTTTATAGCGGTATAGTATGGCGATAAAACAATATTATAGCCTTTTTCTTCTAAAATAGAGATTAACCATGAACTACGTTTTAGTTTAATGACAACGCTTCCAAATCTTATCCACCAATACATACTTGCTATAGACGATATTTTGCCCTCTTTCTCAAGAATATCAAATGCTTGTAATAAATATTCCTTGGCTAAACCGCTATTCTCTTTATATAATTCAAACAGTGCCTTATGTAAATGGTAGCGGAAAGCAAAATTTTTGTTTTGTTTTTCATTGATTTTGTTTTTATCTATAGAATTAAATAATTCTTTTGCTTTGTTCATTTCATTCAGTTTATCCCTATATAGAAATATTAAATTAAATTTCGATAATATACTATTCGGTTCTATTTCAATTGATTGCTTATAAGCTTCTGCTGCAGATGGATATTTTTGCAATTCAATTAATGCATAGCCTTTGTTGCCCCAGGCAATAGAATTTTTTGGATACAATTCAATAGCTCTGTCTAAACAATCAATAGCTTCTTCAAAATATTGTAAATTAACTAAAGTATAGCCCTTTTCACTCCAAAAAAAAGAAACATCGGGGTTTAATTTTATAGCTTCATTATAGCAAGCGACAGCCTCATTATATTGTTGCATATCAGTCAAACAATTACCTTTCCCAAACCATGCAACTGCATTGCTTATATTTATATCTATTACTTTATCACATGAATCAACAGCATCTTTATACTTCCCCATTCTATATAAACAAAGACTATTCCATAACCAGGCTTCTTCATTTCTGGGATCTAATTTTATAGCCTCGCTATAACAAACGGCAGCTTCTTCATATTGTTCTAAGGAAAATAAAGCACCACCTTTCATATTCCAAAAATATTCACATGTACAGTCTGATTCAACACCATCGGGAAAACAAGCAATTGCTTCTTCGAAACGTTGTTGCCCAATCAAAGCAAAGGCTTTATTACACTTGATACATAGGTCTTTTGGGTTTAATATATTTGCTTCATCAAAACATTCAATGGCATCATCATATCTCTTCATCTTTTTTAGTATTTCACCTTTTCGTTTCCATGCAAGATCATTCTTAACATCTATTTCTATTGCTTTATTTAAACAAAGAAGTGCATCGTCGAAGCGTTCCATTTCAAACAACAATCCTCCTTTGGCAACCCAAGCACATGCTTCATTTGGAAAATTTGTAACGAATTCATCAGCGCATACTAAAGCGTCATCATATTTTTTTAATTCGCGTAAAGACTCTCCTTTTAAACACCATGCACATTTTTCATCATTATTTGTATTTATAACTTTATTAAAACAATCTATTGCATCGTTATAATGTTTTGAATTAAGTAATGAACTTCCTTTTGATAGAAAATATATTTCAGAGAAATCAAACTCATTGCATAATTCTTCATTGGTGGAGAATGCTTCAAAGACCTTTTCTTGCATTTTTTCTCTTCGATCTGACTCTAATGCCTGTACACTGGATAACGCCAAAAATAATCGCATGTGTTCAAAAGAATTAATACTTTGTTTTAATAAAGTATCAGATATATATTCCAAATCTTCTTTTCCGTAGAAGCACTCCAAAAATCTTGACAGGCAATATACTTTATCTTTATGCCTCCTGGAACTGTTCCTTATTAAATAATATATATTAAAAAAGCGCTCACTGATAAAATAAGCATTGCCTTTGGCTTTATAAGCGGACGTAGTTTCTATCCACCCGTCATTAACCAGGCGTCTAAGTTGCGGCGAAAGCTGATTATTTTGCATACGTGTCGCTATTGAAAGTTCATTAAGTGAAATTGCGTCCCAATTCAAAGCAATCGCGTCTATTATAATTTGCTGCTGCGCTGGCAGTTCTTCAAAACGTGCCTTATATAAAGGAGTGATTGAGTCGGCTAATTTTTCAAGGTCATCATAGATATTACTGGAAAAACCTTTGGAAATCTGTTCAAATAACATTACAGTTAAGCGCGGACTGCCGCCCGTTAGCTCGAGTAAAGATTCCTGGCGGGAACTGTTTCTTTGAATCGAGTCAAAAATCGTTTTATCACTGTTTGTAACAGTTGCAAGATTTAGTAATAATTTCTTAAATTCCTCATAATCCAGTTTATAGAGCTGTTGAATTTGGAAAGAATCATAAAAGGGCATACCGTAATTATTTACATTGTCAATAAGAGTAACGCCTCCGCTTACGATAATGGGCGCTCCGTTCTCACTTAACAGTTTACGCAAAGCCCATTGTTCTGTTTTGGTTTCTTTACCATTATCCAATCTGCCGAATATTAATCCTATATTATCTATCAATAACACAGGTCTGCGGTGTAAATTACAACAAATATCCATTAAGTACTTATACGCTTCTTCTGAAACAATTTCGGCCGGTTTTCTTGATAGTTCCCTTATGGTTTTGTCAATATTAGTTACCGTTTGAGACTGATCTTTTTCTGATTGCAGGCTATCAGCCAAAGCGTCTAAAGTATTAAGCCAAAATACGGCAAGGTCTTTTACATTGTATTGTTCTTCGTGGTAAAGCAAGGGAATAAACCGCCGTCGATATTGCTCTTTATGCAATTCAACTTCTATTCTTTTGAGCAGCATGGTTTTACCCATTCCTCGTTGCCCGATAATAAGATGGTGCTGTGGTATGCTGTTTTCTTTTTCCTGCAATATTTTACTCAATAATAATTCAAATTGTTTTTGGCGTACTACAAACAGTTTTTCAACAGTATCGGCATCTTGCAGCTGCGGATTGTATAATAAACCAGTCTGGCTTAAATTTATGGTTTTATTTAATAAATCTGGCATACCAAAAATCCCTTAATAACGGAGAACGAAAAATATATTTACCATCATGCTCTGCCAGATAACCGTCATTTTTAAGCATATCAAGTAGTTTTGACAGCATAACTTCTGTTTTTTCTTTTTCACTTTTTTTGGCAGTAAGATTTATCAATAAATCATCTCTGCTTCTGCCATCAGGCGAAACGCATAATTCTAATATTTTTCGGGCGTTATCCTCATACTCGAAGTATTCTTCTTTTAATCGTTCATCCCAGGTATTAAAATGATTTTCTGTTATCAAACGATTGTAAGCTTCGTCTATGGTGGCATTTGAAAGTTGTTTGCCTTCATAAACCAGAGAATTTATTTTTCCTACTAATAACTGAATAAAATACGGTAAATACCAGACCAATTTATCAAGAATATATTGTATGTGGTCCTTTGTAAATTGTATATTTTTTTCAAGCTTCAGGCGTGAAATAAATTCCCTTGCCTCATGTTCTGAAAACGCTCCGATAGGATAGGGATACAGATCATTTAAATGTTTACTCAACTGGTGCATTGAAGCAAAATTCTCAATGCCAACTGAACTGCAAAAAATCCAACTAACTTTTGTTGTTTGCCGAAAGTTTCGCAGCCATTCTAAAAAGAATACAACTTTTTCTCTGCCGTCTTCCTGTATCAGTAAATGGTTTAGGTAGATAGTTAATTCGTCTATAACGATTAATATCTTCTCTGTGTTTTCAATTAGTTGCCTGATTTTTCCGTATGTATCAGTACGCCAAATATTGCTATTAATTGATATTTCATTTCCCGCAACTTTCAATTCTTTTATACTGTCAAATACTTTAAGAATAGAATCACCAGCTTTATTCAACCATTTTTCTGATTTAAGGTTTTGCTTGAAAAATTTGACAAATTCGCTTTCCGTACTTAACCCCTCTAAATCAAGATACAGGGTTTTCCATCCTTTTTTCCCAGCGCGTTTGATCAATTCTTTTGAAAAGGATGTCTTTCCGACCCTGCGGGGAGCGGATAATAACAGTGATACGCCTTTCGAAACGTGGTTTTCCCAAGCGTACTGTAATTCCTTTTCTCTTCCGTAAAAATCAGTACCCTCTACAGGAGGCCCTGGTTTAATGGTAATATTTCCCACAATTACTACCTCTTTGTATATATACAAGACTGTATATATACAAATCTATATATATACACCCGTGCATAAAACGTAGCAAAGCGTATTGATTATGTCAAGTGTTTTTTGCAGATTTTCGCGTTTTTTTATATCTTCCCCCCATAAAAAAAGCCTGACCACCTAAGCAGTCAGGCTTTTTTCAAAACGTGTTTGGCTTTTTTTACAAAAGCTTACTTAGGCCACAGGCTTGTTCTTTCGTTAATTACTTCCGTAGCGCCTGAAGAGAGATAGTCCCTGTATCCATCGTCCCAAATGCGGTCAAAATTCGCCGTGGGGGCTCTTATCGCCTGGGCGAGAAGCGCGTCGGCTTTATCAGCCAGTACCTGGTTGTATTGAGTTACCTTTAAGACACCGCCGTGGACAATCGGGGCGCGCGCGTCTTTAACGGAAATATTGTAGGCGTTTACAATAGTTTCGGCGGGAGTACCCTGGTAACTAAGCGCGAGTACTCTGGAGTTCAGTTCATCGCTTCCCAGCCAAACACCGTTTATCGGCATTGTAAAGTCAATGTTTTGTGTGGAGTTCTGAATCCACCTTGGGTCAGTGGAGGCAATTATTTGAGGAACGCCGTTTACTATATTATGGTTTCTGCCCGGTTCTCCAATCTGGAGGTAATTTAAGTTTTCAAACCTGGAAAGCCAGTTAAGGTACTGCAGTGCCTCTTTTTGGCTCTTTGAGTAGGAAGGGATGAACATCCACAAACCGACCTTGTCCTGCTTGCTCTTGTTGCTTAAATTAAGATCTACCGGAATATATGACGCGCCCGGCACGTTTTTCGCCAGGTCCGCGGCAACACTGTAGTCTATCCTGTAAGGGAGGTCCCAGTTTTGGTTAAATGCGCCGACGACGCCGCTCTTAATCACATTATAAAAGTCGCCGCCACTCATAGTCATAAGCGGGAAATCCTGATAGAGGAGCTTTTCGTTGTACCACTGGTTCATCACGCGTACGCCGTCTTTGAATCCGGGTACGGTAATATAGCGGTCAGCGACAGTGTTTATCCATAGCTCTCTGTCGCTGATACCTTTTTGCCTGAAGTTGTTAATTAAATCACCGAGATTCATGCGAGCGTCCTCGTCCAGCCCGAAGGGAATGACTCTGTTTGCTCCCACCTTGCCCGGATCTTTGTCGCGGAACGCTACCAGAACGTCATGGAATTCGTTGAGGTTTGTCGGAACCTTGAGTCCCAGCGCGTCAAGCCAGTCTTTGCGGATAAAAATTTGCTTCAGGCCAAGGGCTACACGGGCGCTTGCGATGCCATAAACCTCTTTGTTTGCGTTGTAGATCTCGTCACGCCTGATAAAATCTTTTCCCGGGAACACAGGGTCATCGCCGAGCAGTTTTTTAAGGTCGGGCAGGTAAGTGTCGATGTAGGGAGCAAGGTTTAACATACCGCCCCAATCACGGAAATTTTCGAACATTGATCTGCTGTATGAATAGCAAAGATCCGGAGCGCTACGAGCCGCCATCAGGTTCGTCATGTCCGCGGGTTCCGTCCAGCGTCCTACCGCCAGAAAAGTAACGTCAATGTTGAGGTCTTTTTTTACCTTGGCCTTAACCCAGTCTGTCCAGGCGTTATCGTACGCGCGTGTCCTTCCGCCGTCAGTGCCGCGGTCGAACATTTCAACCACAACCTTACCGGAACTTGTCAATTGGGTTGATGCAGATTGGCTTCCGCCCCCGGCAAACACCATTGTTGCTGTCATCAGCAAGATGACGAGCATAGCCATAATTTTTTTCATGACGAAAAACTCCTTTGCGATTTTATCGCGCTAAAAATAAAAAAAGCCGATATGCGCCTGTACGGACGCGTCCGGCGTTTTTGCCGCGGGATGGGAAAAACAGATATAGGTGCGGAGTTGCTTTATCTAATAGCTCAGAGCTTGTCGCTGTGGGGGGGGGGTAAAACTGTTGCCTGTTTGTTGTGACTACAGTGTCGCTCATCGTTGGCTTATTTTAGCTAAGGCTGCCGGGTTTGGCAATACGGAGGAAATATTATGGCAATAGTGAGATGCACGGCTGGCGGAGAGTTAACCCCTGAAGAGCGGGCGGCTATAAAGGCGGCAGGCATAATAGACCCGGATGAACCTGTTACTGCGGTATCGGACGCTCAGGAACAATTAAAAACTTCAATTTGCCTTAAGTCTACAATTTAGCTATTTCTTCAGGCGACAAACCGGTTGATTTAACAATTATATCCGTTGAGATGCCTAATGATTTCAAGTTACGGGCAGTTTCAGCTTTGCCTTCAGCTTTGCCTTCAGCTTTGCCTCTCTTGAAATAGCCGTCAAATTGCGACTGCCTGTCCATCCAGGCCTTTTGACGCGCGGTATACTCCGCCCTTACCTTTTCGTCTGCGCTTATCTCGTACAGGATGTCTACCGCTTCCTGTATTTCGGGATTTGTTGCCGCTATCATGTCAAACTCTCCTTTCTTCTTCGCCCGCAGAAATTGCAGCCAGTCCCATATCTTGCTCCCGTCGCTGTCCGCCGGGACTTTGGGAAGCTCCAATGTAAAAATCTCCTCCGGTATGTCCTTAAATCGCAATCCGGTTTCAGGATTGATAAAACAAAAATAATTCAAATACCGCTCGTCTTCTTTATGTATTACAT